>Ga0184623_10000062_pt1 | contig 39866 bp, 34 predicted proteins | sample PLM1_100_b1_FD_133138 | JGI IMG/M metagenome (GOLD analysis project Ga0184623, IMG submission 133138) | Groundwater sediment microbial communities from an aquifer in East River, Colorado, USA - PLM1_100_b1 | ecosystem: Environmental > Terrestrial > Soil > Riparian zone | place: USA: East River... | reverse complement strand
GGCGAGCCGCCCGGCACGCTCGAGTACCCACAGTCCGCCGGCGTCCGCCTCGATCCGCCACGGCGCGAATCCGGCGAGCCGCACCGCCTCGTCGGCCCAGCGCCCCCGCAGATCGTGGAGATGCAGGCGGTCAGCGAGTGCGACGTACAGCACGCCGTCCGGTCCAACGCACACGTCGCTTGGCGCCTCCGGCAGCGGCAGGCGCACCGCATCGTCTGGAAGGTGGCTGCGAACGACGATGGCGCTGGCCGTTGCGTCCCAGCGCGCGACCGCATCATGGACATCCATGGCGCGCGGAACGACTTCCAATGCCGTGTTGGCAGCGGCGAAGGCGGCGGGATCAACAGGCGCGGCAAGGCGCCGCTCGGAGGCGAGGCGCAGCGTCCGACACTCAGCATGCCACGTCGTGTGCGAGCGCGACGGCCAGTGAGCGGCATCAGCGAGCAGCCAGAAGCGTAGGCCGTTGGCATCCATCAGCAGACCTCGGGTGCCACCGGCACCGCAACCGCGTCGGCGTCGGCGAATGGATTGGGCAGCGCGCGTAGATCGCCGGGCGCGCCTTCGCCCGGCAGCCCATCGACGACCAGCACCGAAAGCAGCTCGGGGAGCTGCCATGGGTCGAGCGTCAGCGTCTGCGTAGGATCGGCGGCGTTGCGCGGCAGCAGACGCCACTCGGGTCCGTGTTCGCCGTCGGCACGACGGAACAGATTTATTCCTCCGACCTCGCCGACGCCTGCGACGCGCGAGATCTCCACCTCCACCTCGCGTTCGCGCACCGAGCGGCCGAGCGGCCAGCCGCCGCCATCGATGCCGCCCGGCGGGAGCGGCCACAGCAGGCGCTTCAGCGCCTCCCGCACGGCAAACAGCGTGGCGTCGCGGTCATGCCCTTCGCGTATCGTCACCGCCGTCGCAAGCCCGAGCGGCACGTACTCGCAGCCGATGACATAGAGCTCGGTGGAGAGTGGCGTGCGCGTCGAGAAATGCGCGTGCAGGCGCTCGATGAATGGCCGATCGGGGCGCGGATTCGGCGGGCCGGACAGCGGCTGTGTCGGCAGCGCCATCACGGTGACCACGCCCGGGACGCCGAACCGGCGGTCGTGCGGCTTGAAGCGCGGAAGCACGTCGACGCGACCGACGTCTACACCCGGCGCCTCGAACGCGAGTGCCTTGTAGTCCTCTACAGTCACCGCGCGCTCACGATGCCGGAGATAGGACGGAATCCGCCGCTGCGCCTCGGCGACCGTCTCGGCGTCCGCGCCGCCTGTGGTGGCCAGCGGCTGCGCGACCTTCAGCGCGGGCGAAGGGCGGCCGTCGATGCGCAGCGCGGCGACTTCGGTGAGGCTCCCGGCCGGCAGGTTGCCCGTCCGTCCGCCGCCGAAGCGGCCGCTGGCGAGTCGCACGCGCATCTGCCGCTCAGGCACGCGCCCGCGGATGCCGTCACCGAAACGCAGCGTGCCGCCCTCGGCATCGACCTCGAAAGCCGGCGCCTCGCGTGCGACACGCGCGTCGGCGCTGATCGCGGCCAGATCCTCGACCCGATACCAGGATTGGTAGCCGCGCCCAGGCTCCTCGACTTGAACCTGCAGCGTGGCCGGATCGACCGAGCCCTGCGGCAGCTGGAACACCTGATCCGCTGCTCCGGTGGACACGCCGAGCACGCGCCCCATCAGCGTGGTGCGTTGGTCGATGTCGACGGCGTTGATGCCGGTCCATGTGAGCGGCAGCCGATCGACCTGGTGGCCGGCTCGCGGCCGCAGCCTGAGCCAGGCGATCAGCCGCGCGGCACGCGCGACGTCGTCGATGCGTGGCGGCGTGTCGCCGACACCGGCGGCGGGGTTCTCGCCCACATCGTTCGATGGTGCCCAGATGAGGGATTCATCCGGAAGCGACAGGCGCAGCACGCCGGGGCGAGTCAGGCCGTTCGTCCCGTCGGCACCGGGCATCGGTTCCAGCGTGAGGTAGTCGGTTTCGAAGGGGGTACGTCCCCGCGTGGTGATCTCCCATTGCACTGGCATCGGCGACGGCGGGAGCACCTCCTCGAATGCTTCCGGTATTTTCATGGCCGTTACCAGGCCGATCGAGATCAGCGCCGGCGCACCGGTATCGCCGCCGCCGAGCGCCGCCCGCACTTCGTCGTTGACCGTCGGCTGCTGCTCCGGCCGAGGGGCTTCGGGGGCGATGAGCGCAATCCACAGCGCATGGTCCGCGCTGGTCGCGAAGACGTCGATACCGTCGGCGTCCGCCCGCGCGGCGTCGAACACCGGCATCGTCTGATAGCCCCTGGCGGAGCCGCTGATGCGGTGGATGCGCGCCAGTCCAGCGATCAGCTCGCCCGCCTGAGTGGTCTCGGCTTCCGACAGCATGCGCTTGATATACGCCTGTCCTGAGATCGGCAGGACCGTGGTTTCGCCGAGTGTTTCGAATGGCACCGGACCGTTCACGCGCGCGCCGGGGCGCAGCGTCGCCGCCTGGAGCTCAGTCGGCTGCGCGTAGCCGAGGCTGACGATGCCCGTGGCTGCTCGCGCCGGCTTCAGTCCGATGCCGAGCAGGGAGAGGAACACCAGACGCTGACGCTCAGGAATCAGGTTCGCGCGATACAGCAGGGCGTCGCCGAGCCACGCGAACAACTCGATCAGCGTCCGCCCGGGGTCGCCGAGCCGCGGGTTTGTCCATTCCGGCGTGTGCGCCGGGATGCGCGCGATCAGGTCCTCGACGAGATCGTCGAAGCGGCGATCATCCAGGCTAGGTGGAAGAATGGGCATGCGGCAATTCCTTCTAGCCTTCGAGCTGCACGGTCAGATTCATCGTGGCCGGGGCGCCGGTGCGCGCCAGCCGGTACGCGATCTCAACCGATACGTGTGAGGGCTCTCCGGAAACCTCCCAGACTTCGACGCGGTCGAGCAGGATGCGCCGTTCCCACCGCGTGAGCGAGGTCTGCACCAGATCGCGGATAGCACGGCGTGTCGCAAGCGTGTTCGGCTCGTGCAGCAGACGGTCGAGGCCGGCGCCAAAGTCCGGCCGCATCAACTGCTCGCCGGGACGCGTGCTGAGGATGACGCGGATCGATTCGCGTACGCTGGTCTCGAGACTCGGATACGGCAGCCGGCCGTGCTCGTCGGGCACGGGAAGCAGCGGCCAGCCGATCAACGGACGCAGGGTCTCGGCCATCATCCGTCACTCCGCTTGGGGAAGGGAATGCAGATCTTGATGAAGAACATCCACCGGAAGATCAGGTCGAACAGCGACAGGAAGATGTTCAGGCAGATGAACGCGCAGATGGTGATGATCGGGAGGCTGAAACTGCAGATCCACCCGATCGTGAATCCGCCGGTCGATCCCTTTCCCTCGAGCATGTCTTTTGGATTGCCCGAGAGGAGGTTCTGAAGTGGCGGCGGCACCTCGAAGGCGACGTTCGGCTTGAGCGACCTCAGCAGGTTGCGATCGGTGACATCCGGGAGCGCTATCTGTACTGGCGGCGCGCCGGCACCTTCGTACCACGGTGCGATGACGAACGGCTCGCTGTAGGCACTCCATTCAGTATGGGCCGGGCAGGCGCCCTCCGGCCTCAACCGCACGAAGGCACGGATCACGTATCGGGCGCCCGGCTCGTCGAAGCGTCCGGGCTGGCGCTTGGTGTCGGCGAAGCGCTTCGTGACCGCGCGCGACAGCGCGTTCGCCAGGCGCGTTCGTGCCGCCGTATCCAGTGCCGGCCAGGACACAGGCATCTCCGGACGAGTCGCCGTTGGATCGCGCTCGAGGAGGACGCGGCTTGCGAGCTTGAGAAAGCTGCCCGCGGCCACCGTGCGCGGCACGGTTTCGAACGCCCGCAGCATCAGCGGCAGCCGGATCGTTTCCAGTTCCGTGAAGACCGCGCGCCCTTCGGTCGTCTCGCCGAAGGCGTCGAACTCGCCCGCGAGCTGGCGCAGGAGCAGGATGAACCGCTTCATGCCGGCGGCACCGCTCGTCGTGGTGAGCGTGTTCCAGTGGCTCGTCGGCAGATTCCCCGGCTTGGTGTCACCTGGCATTTCAACCGCCTCGAACCAGTCCGGGTGCATAATCTCGCCGCCGAGCACGAACGTCATCGACTGTCCGCGCAGCGGATCGACCAGGTGATCGCGGAAGGCCGTCGAGCCCGGGCCGAAGTCATCTCCAAGCGCCTGCGCCGGATCGACCGGCACGTCGGCGATCTCCGCGCTGGAGGTTGGCACCAGGCCGTAGAAGAGCGTCTTCTTCGCCTCCACGCAGACGTCCGGAGGCGCCATGAACAGCGGCACGATATGTTCGTCGAGCAGGGCATCCCCGGGCTCGAGGGCGAAGCGCATCAGCTCGCGATCGATCGATGGGCTGACCGGACGCCGCACCAGCCGCTGCGCGGACAGCGGCGCCCCGCGCTCCGCGCTCTGCTGCACGCGCGCCCACCCGCGCAACCGCCCGCTCCCCTTGACCCAGCCTTCGAGGTAACGCCCGGACGCGTCGGTCCTGATCCGGCGCAGCACGAGACCGGCCGAGTCCACCCTGGCGGGATCGATGCGCGGAGTCCCGGCCGTGTCGCACCACGCCTCGATCACCGCGAGGTGAAACTGGCGCTGCACCGGCTGGAACAGCTTGAGCACCTGCGACGCGTTGCGCGTGGCGGCGAGCTTCTGCCTGAGCGCGGCGCGGCCGGCACTGGTGCGGAGCTCTTCGACGGTCGCTTCGACGAAGTTCTCGTCGTTTCTCTGCAGCAGCGCCGGTGGCGTATCGACGTCGAGGGACGGCGGCGGCAGGATGTCCCGCGGCGCACCGACCCGGACCGGATGGTGTCTCACAACTGCGTCCTCACCAGATGTTCCCCGCGCCAGGGGTATAGCTCGTCGAGATCACCGACGTCGAGATCAGCGTCTCGCACTTGACGATGCCGGAGAACTTGGCCATTGCGGCGTCGACCGTGACCATCCCGGCCGAGACGTCAACCGTCGACGCCTGCACCTTCACTTTGGCGGCCGCCTGGATGGTGATCCCCGCGCTCTCCATCTTGATGCTGTTGCCGTTGGAGTCTTCGCAGGTGACCGTACCGGGTCCGTCCTTGAGCGTGATTGTCTGGCCGCCCGGCGTCTCCAGTGTGAGCGTCTCCTGGCCCTGCTGGTCGTCGAGCGTGATGGTGATGCCGTTCTTCGAGCGGATCCGCTTGTACCGGTTCCCTTCCGATCCGAGATCGGCGGGCGCGGCCGCGGCGCCGTTCCAGAGTCCGCCGATCACGAGCGGGAAGCGCGTGTCGCCGTTGGTGAACAACACCAGTACCTCATCGTCGACATCCGGCATGAAGAACGCGCCACGGTCCTGGCCAGCGAACGGGGCCACTACGCGGGCCCAGAGTGGTGCGTCCTGGTCGCTGATGCCGTCGAAAGCAATCAGCCGCACCTGAACGCGGTTCAGACCTTCCGGATCATCGAGGCTCACGACCCGCGCGAGATAGCCCGCGTTGAGCCAGGCCGGGGGACGATCGAAGACGAGCTCGCGGTTCATCGGTAACCTGTGGCCGGGTGCATCGCCGTCAGCCTCCGATGAACGCGCACTCGGCGCGGAAGTCGGTGCGATAGCCCTGCCGCACGTCGAAGAGATGGCAGGCGCGTACCACGTAGTAGGTGTTGTCGAACTGCGGATTCAGGTCGGAGAGCGTGACGTGCGCGCCGACACGAAGCTGCGCGTTGCCTTCGGCCGTGGCGTCGACGGTGACGAAGCGGCGGGCGCGCAGATCGTAAGCAGCTTCGGCCACGGCCTGCGCCTCGTCGCGGGTCGCGACGGCGACGTGCCCGACGTGCTCGGCGCGTTCGTCCAACACCTCGCGGAGGAGTGCCGCGCCCTCACGTCCCCGGCCCGGTCCCAGATGTGTCCCGCTGGTGGCGGTACCGTCGACTGCGGCACCGTCGGCGGCATTCCAGCCGCGTGCGGTGGATTTGGTCACCTGGTCGGCGAGATCTGCGATCACCCGGGCGCGCGCCAGCTGACTGTAGAGCGCAAGCTCGATTCCGCCGCGCCGGACGTCTGCACGCGGTGAGACATGCAGCTCCTCGCCGACGACCTGCACGTCGGCGTCGAAGCGCGCGAGCAACCGCCGCAGGAACGCCAGGTCGCTTTCGTTGATCTGTGCCCAGGTCCCGGTGGGGGAGTCGAGCCCGGCGATGACCGGCCGCAGGCCGAGATCGCTGGCGATCGCGCGCGCGACGTCGGCGGGCGCCACGCTCGCATAGGTCTTGCTGCGCCGTGCCATGCGCGCGCGCGCGAGCGCGTCTTCAGCAAGCACGGTCAGTTCGGGCGGCGATCCCATCTTGAAATCCGCTTCGATGGCGGTGACGTGGCCGCGGAAGATCTCGCGCGGCTGCGCCTCGTCGCCGGCGTAGAGCTCGATCGCGGCACCGAGTTTGAGCCGGGAGCCGACGCCGAAGGCCAGCTCGGCGCCGCCGTCCGTGGTGCTCGCCAGGTTCGAGAGGCGCAGCTCCAGCGTGCTCATGCCGCCTTCGTTCTCCTCCATGCGCATCGAGAGGATCAGCTCGGACGCACGAATGTCCTCCTCGCCGGCGAAGCGCAGCGTCGGCCTGGCCCGATAGATGGCTTCCTGGCTGACCGAGGTTTCAGACATGTGCAGCTCAATCCGCGCGCAGGCGCCGTTCGCGCTCGCACATCAGGTAAATCTCGCGACGCACTGTCCCCGCGATGTCCTCGTCGCCCGATCCTGGCCGCGCGGCCGCCTCGGGCTGCGTCGCCTCGCGCTCGGGGGCGATTTCACCCGTCACTTCTTCGAACACGATCGGCATGTCATTGAGCTCCGAACCCCATTCGCGCGGTCAGCTCCGCGTTGGCGCCGACGTCCGCGGAGAGACTGGCCGAGCCGCTCGATTGCGCGCGTCCGCCGAGGCCGAACTGCACGCCGCCTCCACTCCCGGCATCTGCGCTGAGCGCGAGCGCGACACCGGGGTCTGGCATCGACACGTCGCTCGAGATTCCCGCCCGCAGCCCTGAAAAGTCCGCACTGGCGGAGGCCCCTCCACCGAGCGACACGCCGATCCCCGCGCCAGCGCCCGCGCTCACTCCGCCCCCGATCCCGAATCCCGCTGATGCCCCTGCTGAAAGGCCACCCCCGGCACCCGCCGAAATTCCCACGCCTGCTCCACCCGAGATTCCCAGCCCCACGCCGCCCGAAACGCCGAGGCCGAATCCGGCGCTGGCGCCGGCCGAGAACGCGGCGGCGGCAGACAGGCTCACCCCCGCGCCCACGCCGACGGCGAGCTCGGCGCCGGCAGAGAAGCGGAGGCTGGCGGCGCCGTTGGCGGCGGCAATCGCGCGGGCGGCACGCGGATCGCCGAGGGAATTCGCAACGCCTGCCGGTCCGCCGGACGGACCGGTGGACGTCGGCAGCGACACCGGCTCGGGAGTGAGGTCGCCGTCGACCTTGGCGTTCGGGTTCTTGTTGCTCTCGAAGACGACGTCCTGACTCGACAGCGTGAGATTGACGCTGGATCTGAGCGGCACGCCGCTCGCGGCAAAGAAATCGAGCGTTTCCTTGTACTGCTCGACCATCCCGGTGAAGCGATACACGCCCCAGCCGAACTCCACGAGCGGCGGCACCTGCTTGCCGCTCGGCCCGTGCGGCTTGAGCAGCTTTGCCATCTTGTCGGTCGTCTCGCGCACGTCCTGGCCGGTGGCGGTCGTGTCGAAGACGAGATCCATCGTGAGCTTCGCGGTGGTCTGGCTCACATACTGTTTCTTCTTGGCGCCGGACCCCTGATCCTTGAGCGTGTTCGAAACGGTGTACTGCAGCGAGGCCGGATTGAAGTGCGCGGTCACTTCGACCGGCTCGGCCGCCTTCACCGTCTTGAACCGCGCGCTGGCGAGGGCTTCGATCATCGGAGTCGGTATCGCCATCAGGCTGCCCCCGCACCCGGCATCTCGAGCCGCAGGCCCTCGTGGGCGAGATGCAGTTCCTCGATGCCGACTTCGTTGCCCTTGGCGTTGAAATCGGCCGCCTTGAACTTGACGGGCAGCGCGCGATCGAGCACCCAGGTCAGCACCGGCTGTCCGCTGTGCGACTGCAGGGTGATGCGCGCATCCAGCCGGTAGCTGTACGAGCCACCGGCGACCATCTGGAACCATTTCCAGAGATCCCGCGTGGTCGTCATCCCGCGCTTGAGCACGACGGTGGCGAAGGTGACCGGGCCGACACGCTGGGCCGGTCCGTAGTTTGCGCCGCCCGCCTTGATGACCTTCGGCTCCATCGTCGCCTCGAGGCCCGTGCACTCGGCGAAGGCGCCGCTGCAGAGCGGGACGTCGCTCGTGGGCTTGGCCTGCGCACCCGGAAGGTTGGCGCGCGTGAAGCTGACGTGGAAGCGGAAGACATGAAACGGCGCAAGCTCGTTTTCGGGGAGCTCAGGCGTCTGTGCTTCGGCCATCACGCCACCTCTCTGACTTCGCCGACGAGCTGTCCCGCGGCCGAGAGCGCGAGCACGACCGTGATGCGTTCGATGGCCGCGACCGGCAGCACGGTGATCCTCGCGACCAGACGGCCCGAGTCGAGATCGTTCTGGGTCATCGTGCTGCGGTCGCAGCGCACCTCGAACGCCTCGTCCGGGGTTGCGCCGCCCAGCCCGCCCTCTTGCCAGTAGGCGATGAGCAGGGCCTCGAGATGCCGCCTCACGCGGGTCCAGAGGGCCGGCCCATTGGCGCCGAACAACTCGACCTCGCCGGTCGCACGGGCGGCGCGGACCAGGCTCGCCATCATGCGCGTCACACCGCCCGCGCGCCACGCCGAGTCGGGCGAGGTGGTGACGTCCGACTGCAGCGCCCAGCCGTCAGGCTGGCGCGCGACGAGACAGATGCGCTCGGCGAGCAATGCCCAGGGGGTGTCGGACGTCAGGCCCCAGGACGCAACCGGCTCGGTATCCATGACGGCGGGCAACAGGCTGCCCGCGACCGAACGGAACGTCCCTCGCGCGAGCGCTCCGGCTGCTACCAGTCCGGCAAGCAGACCATCCGGAGGTTCGAGAAGCTGCGGCAGGTCGGCCGAGCCCCGCGCGGACAGCCACGGGTAGGCGAGCTGAACGAACGCGCTGCTGGCGCGCCCGGGATCCTCGCCGTCGGCGGCGAGGATGTTCTGGAGCTCCAGGTAGCCGAGCGGATCGCGCTGAGCTGCGGCGCTTGCCATCAGCGGCAGCGCGCCTATCAGGATCACGTCTCGACGGTGACGGAGAAGGAAGCCCCTCGCGGCGCCGAGTGCCCTGAGCCAGTCTGCGAGACCAACCGCACCGCAGCGAGGGGCGTGCAGCCGGCGCAAGGCGAGATCCTCGGGCGGCGGCGCTTCCGACTCGCTGCATTCGACGAAGCCTTCGCTGACGGGCACCAGCGGAAGTGTGGCATCCGGCGGCACCGGGTCGTCCGCGCACGCATCCACGAGATCGGGCAGGCAGACGAGGCTCGCCTCGCCCAGACCATACAGGTGCTGCAGTCCGCGCCAGGTGCGCGGATCGGTCGAATCGAACGGCAGCGAGGGGACGACGAAGTCTGGCGTCAGCCGCCGGAGGCGGGCCTCGCGGTTCGCAGCCCGGCTGCCGGCGTCTTCCATGAAGGGCCAGGGATTACCGACGCGAACGATGATGGCACGCTGTCCGCCCTGGCCGAAGAACCGGCGCACTGCCGCACCGAGATACGAGGCACACGTCGCCGGACCGGCTGCTGAAACAGGCCGCGATCGCCAGTCGAACAGCCGGTCGAAAGCTTCCCAGCTCTCGACGGTCACCGGCAGCTGGTCGAGTGAGCGAATCTGCGTCTCGTCCCGGCGCCACGGCCCATCGATCCAACCGGCTGCGCGCAGGTCCTGCGTCACCTGCTTCGGCAGGGGAGAGTTGCGCCGTCTGACATGGCCGATGAAGCAGGCGATGTCCGTGCGCTGCGGGGTGGCCGGAACGCTGGCGCGTGCGGTCTCGAATTCAAGCGGCATGCTTCGCCTACTTCTCGATCACCATCCCCTCGGCCGAAAGCACGAGCTCCTCCATCGCCACATCGCCGCCGCCTTTCGCGGCCAGGGTGGGGCCCGTGTATTTCATCGGGATGACGTTGGCGAGCACCCAGCTCTCGACCTTCGCCTGCGCCTCGTCGTGCAGCGTGATGGTGACGCTCTTCTTCTTGCCGCCGGGGCCGGTAGTACGCGTCTCTTTGATCCAGTCGAACAGGGACTTGGAGTCCACGATGCCGCGCTTGAGCGTGACGTCGCTGACTTTGTGCACGCCGGGAACCTTGCGGACGTGGTTCTCCTTCTCGTTGCCGTTGCGGTACTCGGCCACGGTGATCTCGGTGCCGAGGCCGGAGACATCGGAGAACCCGCCGAGCGTCTCGCCGCCGTCGAAGCTGACGACGAAGTTGAATGCGCCGTAGGGCGTATCACGATTGGCCATCTGTCATCTCCTTGAGTCCACGCGTCGCTCAGGCGCGGGCATCCGCAGTCTTCTGGCCGATGCGGAAGATCACGAACTCGGCCGGCTTGATGATCGCCACGCCGATCAGGCACACCAGCCTGCCGTTGTCCAGATCGTTCTGGGTCATCGTGCTGCGGTCGCAGCGCACGAAGTACGCCTCCTCGGTGGTTGTGCCGAGCAGCGCCCCGTTGCGCCACTCGTTGTAAAGGAAGTCCGAGATCGTCTGGCGCACGTTCGCCCAGAGGCGCTCGCCGTTCGGCTCGAAGACTGCCCACTGGGTGCCCCGATCGATCGATGCCTCGAGGTAGTTGAAGTAGCGCCGATCGGAGACGTACTTCCATTCCGGATCGGAGGAGGCCAGTCGTGCGCCCCATACCCGGTAGCCGCGCCCGGAGAGCAGGCGCAGACAATTGACCCCGAGCGGATTGAGCATCTCCTGCTGGCCGAAGTTGACGTCGATCTCGAAGCGCATCGCGCTGCGCACGACCTCGTTCGCCGGCGCCTTGAAGACCCCGCGCTCCACGTCGTTGCGCGCGTAGATGCCGCAGACGAAGCCTGATGGCGGCAGCGACAGCTCGCGGCCGATATCCTCGCGCCCCGGACGGGCCAGCGGGTTGGGCACGATGACCCACGGGTAATAGAGCGCGGCGTACTTCGAGTCCATGAAGCTCTTCACCGCGCGCGCTTCGCCCGGCGTCTGTTCGGGCGGCGTATCGAGCACGACGATGCGATACGCGCGCCTCGCGGAGGCATGCGAGATCAGCCGCGCGTTTACGGCCTGCGCGATCCCGGCATAGCCGGCTGCGCCGGGAGCGGCGACGATCGAGACGTCCTCCAGGCTCGCGATGTCGAGCAGCGCGACACGGTAGTTCTCGTCGGTCGGCACGCCGCCATCGGCGCCGCCGGTAAGCACCCACGTGCGCTCCATTTCTCCCTGTGCATTGACCGCGCCGCCGGTAAACAGCCCATCCCGCAGCTCGATGCCAGAGACCCCGGCACCGATGCGGATCGCGAACAGATTGTTCAGGTGGTCGCTTCGTCGTGATGGTGTTTCCGACACGGCATGGCCGACCCAGCGCGGGTGGCTGCGATCGAAGCCCATGTCTTCCAGGCTCACGACCTCGCCGCTCTCATCGGTGGCGACGGTCAGCAGCGTGAGAATCACCGGGCTGGCCCCGGCGAGCGCTGCCGCATCGGCTGCGGCACCCGCCGGGTTTGCCGCCGGACGCCATTCCGTGCCGACCTTCACGTGATGAACGAAGGCCGCGGCCGGTCCGGTGCGCAGCAGCGTGCCGACAGGAGCGGTCGCCATCGTCGCCGCTGACGACGGCACCAGCACTTCCCGGACGACAACGCTCCCGTTGCCGATGGACCCGGAGAAGCGCGAGACGAACTGCACCTGCTCGTCGGCAGCGCCGCCGCGCACCGCGGCGGTAGCGGTGGCCGCGCCCGCGCCGACCACACGCGAGACGTACAAGCGCGATCCGCCCTCGTTGAAGAACGCCAGCACAGCGTGCGCGAGATAGTTCGTCGCCGGCGCACCTGCCCCGAGCGCGAGATCGGAGAACCCGCCGTAGATGCGCTCGAAGTCACCGTAGCTGGTCAGCAGTTCGGGCGTTTCAGGGGTGTCGTCATCGACGCGGAAGGGGCCTTTGCGGGTGGGTCCGACGAAGGCCGTCGTGCTGGTTCCCACCCCTTCGATCGACTTGGCGCGGAAACTGGTTTCTTCTACATAGACGCCTGGGGCAAGGTATTCAGGCATGAATCATCTCCCTGATATGCGGTGGTGAGGCACTGCTCTTTGTCGTCATGGCGATTCGTTCAGGGCACGGTGACGGAGACCGCCACGGCGAGCGAGCGGCCGGCTGCGAGCACCACCGGCGTGGTCGACTGCGGCAACGGGGCGCGCGCGTCGTCGATCGCCTGCGGGTCCGGCAGCGGTGGATTGTCCGGAGCGATTCCCGCGCGCACGTTCGCCATGGGCGTCTGCGTTCCAGCGGCTCGATCGAAATAGCACTCGAGCGAGCCGGCGATCTCCGTGACAACGACAGCGCCGGGTTCGGTCGACCAGGTGGTGACCGGTACCCCGGACACCGGCACGAGTGCCTCGCCGCGCCAGTCGGAGAGCCCGCGCGCGAGCACGCGCGAGCCGGCGACAACGCGCAGGAGCGCGCCGCCCAGAGCATCGCCGCTCGCCGTTTCGCGCACGGTCACGCGCAGCTCAACCCAATTCGCGCTCACCGGCGCGCTGGCGCTCGGATACATCGGAACGTCCACTGCCCGGAACAGCGAACCGGCCTCGTCAGCGTGCGCCGGGCTCGGATCGCGGGGGAGCGCGATCGCAATGCGGCGCGCCAGATAGCGCCCCCCCGGGTCTCGTACCTCGACCAGCAGCGATTCGCTGCCGACTGGTGGTACCGTCGGCGGTTCGTCGAACGCATGTTCGTGCGCCGCCAGCCGCGTCCAGCTCCGGATGACATACAGGCCGCTCACGTTGCGCACAAGGCGCGCGCCTGACGCCGAGACGAACAGAGGATCGTCGACCGGCGCCAGGGTGGTCGCATCTACGCAGCGCAGTGCGCCGAGCACACGCCGCTCGAGGCGTTCGCGCTCGCGCAGCAGGCGTGTCATGCGCGCACCTCCTCGCCGTAGGCGAAGCGCGTGGCGACCGCTGGGCGCGCGTGCTGCTGAGCATCCGGGTCGAGCCGCACCAGCCGCGCGATGTAGGACACCGAGAGTCGGTAGGCTGGGTCGAGTGCGTCCCAGATGCGCATGACGTCCTCAGTCGGCAGCTCCGCTGGGATGATCTGGATGACCTCGTTCGCGCCCCACCCGGCTTCCGGGGAAAGCGAGGAGGCATCAAGGATCGGAAACATGTGCAGCTGCCGAATCGCCCAGGCGAGCATGGTGTGTTCATCGCGCGCGTTGCCTGCCCAAGCGCTCATGAGGAAATGCAGGTCCAGCCCCAGCCCGATCGGGCGAGCGCGCGCGGCGGCCGTTGCCAGCATCTGTCGACTGTGCTCATTCACCGTGATCCGGTAAAGGTAGAGCGTGATCCGGGTCGCGTCGCCTGGCTCGCCTGCGAGTTCGCCCGAAGAGACGAGGTCAAATGCGCAATCAGGCATGTCCAAGCCGGCAAGATTCTGTGGATACGAGTTGCGCAAGTAGGTGGCGATGGAGTTACCAACGGAGTGGATTGCAAAAACGTTTGCCATGTCGTGAGCGTTCTAGTGCCTCAAGCGCCCGGCGAGCGTCGCGTTGGCCGCCACAGGCAACGGCCGCCCTGCAAGGTCACGGTCTCCATCACGCCCCGACTCTCCAGCAGTTTGAGCGCCTCTCGCACCTCGTCCACCGATGCCCGCACTCCCTGCTCGATGAGCCACCACTCGGCGATTCCCTCTTCGCTGTCCGCAGCCGCAGAGTGCCGCTCCAAATAGCGCTCGATCGCGTCTGCAATGGCCTGGTGACGCATCTTGAGCTGAGTGGCAATTTGCCTTGCCCTGTTGCAATTGCCTGGTTCTGAGCAACTGCCATGCCTTGCTGTCAAGGCGGGCGCAAACACTTGATTCCAAACTGGCTCACTCGAATGGACGCGACTGCGTCCGCTACTGCTGGGTGAACGGTGCCCCATCGTCGTTCACAGCGCGCTTGCCCGGCGCTGGTCGCCAAATCCATGTAGTTGCAGCTCCTATCACCATGGCGCGATGACGCATTGCTTTGTACACCCGGTTACCCATGGGATTGCTCCGCTGCCTCGGAGGCCGCCACAGCACTCCGACAAGTGAAGTCCTTTCAGCGGCTTACTGAGAAATCCCGGTGGGTCGCGGTTCACCCGGATGCCGATGCGGTGCGCCAGGCCGAGCAGGGTGCGGGCAGCGGCCGGGTCTGACGAGCGACGCCCGGCAGCGGCTGAAGGGTTGGAGCCGGAGCTATCGACGGGTCGAAGGTTGGCGCCGTGGCCTTAGCGAAGGCGGGCTGCGATCAACTTCCCGTCAGGTCGGGATTCGGCAACATCAACTCGCGTATCTGGCCATCGAGATCGTGGCACGCGGTGATGAACTGACGGAGGGTCCGACGCGTTGGCGGGAATGTGTCGCAGATCCCATTCGTCTGTGGGGGCGTGATGCGTGTCCGCGTGTGCTCGATGTCATTCACCGCCGAGTTGAGTTCATAGGGTGGCGGTCATGCGCGCCACAGTACTCGGTGCCACGGTCGGCGAGGATGATGTAAAACGCGTCTGTTGCTGCCTGAGGGGTTCGAGCCACCTCTTGATGGAGGAAGCTCCACCGTCCCACCGGTCGGATAGGCGCAGGTTCTTTCGCCCGTGGCGGAGGGATGCACGCGGTATGCGGTAGGGGCTTGGTCGGAATGATCGCGGTAGACGTTTGGACACCGGTTCATGGTTGAGACAGTGGCGACGTGAGGGTTCGGAAGGAGCTAGGCCGCCGCCCAGCAGAACTCCAAATAGTGTTGGTTGCGAGCCCCCGCAACCATTTGTACCGGCACGAGGAGGTCGCCCGTTTCTGGCGACCTTTTCGTTTGTTGGGCAGCAGTCAACATCGCGGCCAGATTCCCTCTCAGCTCGATCCGGAGCTGGCCCTCATCCGGAATCAACACAATCGCTTCAATAAGACCACGGAGCATTTCTGAGGCCTGCAGACGCGTGTCCTCGCGCTGAAGCGCCGACGCGAGTTCTTCCACTTTCGAGCGGTAGAGATCGGCCATGCTCGGGTGCAGCAGCGGTGGCGGTTCGTCCGCGGTCTTGAGCTGGGCCTCCAACTCGCCCCGCCGTTTGCCGATCCCGATCAGCTCGTCCTTCACCTCGCTCGCGGGCACGCCTTCCATGATCGACTCGACGAGCCTCTTGCGCCGTGCTTCGAGCCGCGCCAGCTCCCGCTTCGCCGATGTCTGGCCCGCCCGCTGCTCCATCCGGAGCCTGTTCATCTCCTTCCCGAACTCGCGGCAGAACTCATCGAAGAAATGCTTGCGCATCAACTTGTCCTGAAGGGCGTTCAGGACTCGCTGCTCGACCTCCTGCCGCGGAATCGTCAGCAGGTTCGTGCATGTGCCGCGGCCACGTGCTCCGAAGCACCCGAGCTGCTCGCGCGAGTACGTGATGAACCCGGCACCGCATTCGTCGCACTTCGTCAGGCCCGAGAAGAGGTACTTCGGGCGTCGGAACTGGTTAAATCGACGCCCTTCCTCGCCGCTCTTCCACTTGTGCTGCACGCTCGCGTACCGCGCCTGCACGCCGTTCCAGAGCTCGTCGTCGATGATTCGCAACTCCGGCACGTCCTTCGTGATCCACTCGGCCGGCGGATTCATCCGCGCGATCCGCTTGGCAGTATCCGGGTCTTTCAGGAACCGCTGCCGATTCCAGACCAGGCGCCCGACGTACAGCTCGTTGTGGAGAATGCCGATCCCGCGTTTCGGGTTTCCGTGAATCGTGCTTGGACTCCACAACGCACCCTGTGGACCTGGGATCCCTTCCTTGTTCAGCGCCTTCGCGATCTGCTTAGGCGACGCGCCTGCGGCATAGTCACGGAAGATCCTGCGAACGATCGCCGCTTCGTCTTCGTTGATCTCCCGTTCGCCGGTTGTCACCGCGCCGTTTTCGAATCGGCGCACGACGCGATAGCCGTAGCACAGACCGCCACCGGACTTGCCGGTCTCGACGCGTCCGCGCAGACCTCGCCGAGTCTTGTCGGCGAGCTCTTTGAGGAACATCGCGTTCATCGTCCCCTTGAGGCCGATGTGCAGGAACGTGATGTCGCCTTCCGCGAGCGTGACGATGCTGACGCCGGCGAAGGTGAGTCGCTTGAACAGACCCGCGGTGTCCTCCTGGTCGCGGCTGAACCGATCGAGCGATTCGGCGAGGACGACGTCGACCTCCTTGCGAAGCGCGGATTGCATCATCGCCTGGAAGCCTGAACGCAGCAGCGTCGCGCCCGAGACCGCGTGATCCGAGTACTCCTTCGCGATCTGCCATCCTTGCCGGCGAGCGAATTCGCGGCAGATGCGGAACTGGTCAGCGATCGAAGCGTCTCGCTGGTTGTCGGAGGAATACCGTGCGTAAATCGCAACTTTCATTGCACGCCCTCAGGAGTGGATTGGTCCACGCGAACACCCATCGCCTCGCGTTCGCAGATTTCTCGTGCCGCTTGACGCGCGAGCAATCGTGCGAGCGCGCGCAGCGCGTCGTCGCATGTGTTGTCGGCTACCGTGTCCTCGCGATGTGCGTTGCGATAAGGATCGCGGCTCGGTGGCCAGTCACGCGGTCGTCGTCGTCCACGCATGATAACTCCGCTTCGACAGACGGTCCACGAATTGACTCGACGATGTGCCGCGATGGCCTAATGCCGAGGACCGTTCTGAGAACGGAGCGGCGAGCGCACAACGGCGCTTTCGCCGTTGGCGTTGTGTCGGACCGTGCATGAAACGCGATGCGGTGGTCGCGTTCACGGTCCGCGCGGAGTGGAAACGGGAACGGCGGAGGCGCCCATGATGATCACGAACGCCTCCGACGTTTCCGCGTAGCGCGTTGGCGAGTCTCGTAACGAGGCCCGCCTCAGGCGCCTTCGACGGAACCCGGCATCAGTGTCAGGCTCTCTGACCACGAACGTTGCGCGCTCGCAGTCTCGATGAGCCCTTATCGTTTTCCGCTCGCCGGCGCCTTCGGCAGCCGGCGACTAACGACGGTCTACGCGACCCGACAACGGATGCTTAATGAGTGCTTGCTGCGCGTTGCCCTAAGGGCAGCGGAAGGAAGCGGCTCCTCGCGATCTGAGACCGCGTGGAGGAGTGGCGAGAATCGCCACGGGAGAGATGGATTGAAGGTACGCTCCTCGGCCCCGGGCTGTCAAGCGAACCCTTCCTGGTGAGACGATTTGAAGCAACCGCCGCTCCGGACGGCGATTTTACGGGAGCGTCGTCGTGTATCAAGGCTCCCCTCGCTGCGCTCGGCGCTTCGCGGCCTTGACGCGCTCCTCCGCTCCCCCGGGGAATAGCGTTTACCAGAGCGGCGGTTTAAGAGGCCCGCTCGAGGATGGTATAATTTCTATACCGGATGACGCGTTGGAGTTCGAGTTCGACCCCGCGAAATCGGAAGCGAACAAGGCAAAACACGGCATCGACTTCGTCGAAGCGCAGGAGATTTGGAGCGACGCCGACCGGCTCGAGATACCAGCACGAAACCTCGACGAACCGCGTCACCAGGTGATTGGGCGAATTCGCGAAAAGACATGGTCAGCTTGTATCACTTACCGAAATGAGAAAATCCGCATCATCTCGGTCCGGCGCGCGCGCTCAGACGAAGAAGCGCGGTACCTCGCAGACTAAGGCTCTGAGCGCCGCTCGTCTCGACGAGATGCATGACGCCGGCGAAGACCTTACTGCGCATCTTGACCTGGCGAAAGCCATGCGTCCCGGCCGCGAAGTTCAGCGCGTGAACGTAGACTTTCCGGTCGATTTGCTTCATGCGATCGACCGGGAGGCCAAGCGCATCGGTGTCAGCCGTCAGGCATTCATCAAGTTGAGGCTCGCCGACACGCTCTCTAGCTCCCGCTGAAGGAACAGATCGGCAATACGGGGCGACACGGAATGGCCGGCCGAACACCTTTCAGGTACAGCTCAAACTGGACATTTGAGCAATTCCTGGAGCGATTGTTCGCGCATTACATCGGATACGGCATCCAGAGTACGGGTTACCGTCTGAATGCGATACGCGGCTGGCTAAGTATGGTGGGTCGTACCAGAGCGCTCGCCGAGCTCGAACGATTTGAGGATCAAGCCCCAACGCGCGATGAGGCCGAAATCGCGAAGTCCTTGGGGATGTCTAAAGTTTCGTATCGAAGGTTGAAACAATTCGTTCGATCACTCGAAGACGATCGACCACGCGAGACTCGTCCGGCGCTAACGGTTTTTGTCTCGTACAAGTGGGACTCCGGTGAACACGTCGCATGGGTCAGGAGATTGGCGGCTGACCTCCGGGCTCATGGGATCGACGCCGTGCTCGACCAGTGGATGGTGAGGCTGGGTAGATCACTCAGGATCTCTCCCGTCGCTATGATCAGAACACGGTCGTGATCGCATCGTCCTCAATTGGTCGTGAAATCGCATGTCCAGCTTCTCGTGGTCGATCAGGGTTCGTCGATGTCTTCAACGTCCTCAACGCCAATCCGGAGCAGAATACGACCTGGTCATCCGCCGTCCTTCCTGTGGCCGCTTAGCGTTGTGCCGCCACGTCTCGCGCGCGCAGGTGCTCCCTGCGCAACGCCAGGAGTCGAGGGTCACCACGAAGCGACGCCATTTCCGGTGCGGCCAGAAGACGCCCCATACGGTGCGGCTCGGTGGCAGCCACCCGGTCCAGCGCCGCGAACGCACGGTTCTTGTCTCCCAGCGCGGCATAGATGATCGCAAGGCTGTAGGGGAATCCCTCACTCGCGGCGACGAGCTTTTCCGCTTCCTCGCGGCGGCCTGCCATGACATAGGCTGGGGCCACATACGGCGAGGGCTCCCCGGCTTGTTTCTTCATTCTCTCAAACACGGGGAGAGCCTCAGCTAGCTTGTCTGCGAACGTCAGGGCTCTTGCCAGGAAGGAATCCACAAACGGGAAGTCGGGTTCGACCGCACGCACGCGTTGGAGGGTGTCAATCGCCTCCTGGTAGCGTCCAGCGAAGAACTGCTCTGTACCGACCTGCCGCAGCACATCCAAGGACAGCGGATCGTTTCGCGACGCTACCTCAAGAATTCGCAACGCTTCGTCATGCTTTCCCAGCGGTTGCAGCGTCGAGATTGCATAGCTCGTGTAAGTCTGGCTGAGACTGGGGTTCAGCTCGATGGCCCGCTGGAAGGCTTTTTCAGCGTTCGGCCAGTCGCGGTCGTACGAGTACACCCACCCCATCGCCGCAAGGGCCTCCGGTAGCAGGGGATCGAGCTGCAAGGCTCGGACGGCGGCTGGGCGCATGATCGAATAGGCCGTCTGGAAGGGAATCCCCTGGTGAGGGGGAAACGACATGAATGCGTACGCGTTAGCCAGCCCTGCATGAGCGGGGGCGAAGACAGGATCCTTGGCAATGACTTGCTCGAACAATTCCGCCGCCTTCTGCGCGTTGACAACGCCTCGTCGGTCGACTAATGCATGCGCCTTCAGGTACAGCTCATACGCTTCGAGATTGGTGTCGTACCGGCGCTGCCCCCTGCCCAACGTCAATCGAAGCTTGTTGACGATCGCCCGCGAAATTTCATCCTGAATGGCGAAGATGTCCTTGAGCTCCCGATCGAACCGCTCCGCCCAGAGCGGAACATCGCCCGCGACCTGGACCAGTTGCGCGTTGATGCGCAACTTCGGCCCGGATCGCAAAACCGATCCCTCGACGACCAGATTCACTCCGAGTTGCTCGGCGAGGTCGCGAAGGTTGCGGGGCTTGTCCTTGAACGCGAACGAGGAGGTCCGCGACCGCACCTCCAGCCCGTCAATCACCGCAAGGTTGCGGATGATTTCATCGGTCAGCCCGTCAACGAAGTAGTCACTGTCCGGCTCGGCGCTGAGATTCTTCAAGGGCAGCACCGCAATGACGGGTCGCTTGGCTGCGCTGACGTTTCCCGCGCCGACAGGATTCAACCCGGCGAAACTCGCAATCAGTGCGCTGGGCGTCCTCAAGGACCCCGCCTGACGGCCGGCCACCTCCCAGCCCACTCCTGCAACCAGAATGAAGGCGGCCGCCATCCCGGTGGCGTACGCCAGCCGCACGATTCTCGGGCGCGGCTTGAGGGCTATTAAGTCCGCTGCGAGAGCATCGGCGGTCTGGTAGCGCCGCGCAGGGTTGGGATCGATCGCCCGCTGGATGACGCGGGCGAGCTTCCGCGGCACATCGCGCCGAGCGGTATGAACCGCGGTCCGCTCGCCGCGCTCGTGCGCACGCCGGACCTCGCGCACTGTCCGTGCATGAACTGGATACGCGCCGCTGACGAGGTGATAGAGCAGGACGCCGAGACTGTAAATGTCGCTCCGAACCGTCGCTTGTTGCCCCTGCAGCACCTCGGGTGCGAGATAGAGGGGCGTGCCGGCTAGATCCGACGATGCATCGTCCTCAAGCTCTCTGCCAGCGCCGAAGTCCATGAGCACGATGCGTCCGTCATCGGCTCGCATCACGTTGTGCGTCTTGATATCCCGATGGAGCAGGCCGGCGCCGTGCACCGCCGACATCGCTCGACAGAGTTCAAGACCTATGCCGACAGCTTCAGCCGCGCTGACCACCTTCCGCTGGTTGAGTATTTGCTCGAGGGTGTGGCCATGAACGAACTCCATCCATAGGCCGATCTGATCAGAAATCTGCTCGGCGCCGTAGATGGTGACCACGTTCGGATGTCCCACGCGTGCGAGCAATCGGCCTTCGTGAATGATCGCGGACGCCGCGCGATCCCCGGAGGAGGGACCGGCGGGCAGGAGCTTCAGCGCGACTTCGCGATCAAGCCGCGTATCCCAGGCACGGTATACCTCGCCGAACGCGCCCCGGCCGATCCGCTCGACGAGCCGGAGATGACCCCACAAGACAGGCGCGTTCGCAACCTTCGACTCCAAGCCCGATGCCGGGACCTGAGAAAGCGTCAATTCACTCGGCGTGGTGCTGCGATGGAGCTCGGCAACGGCGGCCAGCACCCGCAGTTGTCTAACGAGTGGCCGCGCGGCCCCTTCAGAGCTCGATTCGGCAGCCGCCCAGTCGACGGGAGTTCCGTCGAGGATCGCGTCGGCGAGATCGTCGACCAGCTGCTCACTCGGCAGCACGTTTCATCTCCTCAGCCAGCCGGACGAGGGCCCGGTGCGCCGTCTTGCGCGCCGCGTCTGGTGTCGGTTTGCCCAGCACCTCAGCCAGCTCCTCAAAGCTGTAGTCCATCTCCACCCTGGCGATGATCGCTTCCCGCTCCTCCGGCTTCAGCCGCTGAAGCGCTGCCTCGTAGCGCTCAACAGCTTCCCGACCGATCGCCTGTTCGAGGGGTGATTCGACACTCTCGACTTCGATGCCATCAAGATCGGTGGCATGCGGCTGCCGTCCTTTCCGCCGCAACTCGTTTCGGATGCGATTAAGCAGCGCCTGACGCAGGTACGCCTGCAGCGCACCGACACGGCGCGGCTCGAAGTCTTCGATCCTCTTAAACGTCTGAACCAGCGTGTCTTGGACAAGATCATCCGTGTCGGCGAGATCGCGTGCCCACTTCGGCAACCGGCCGCGGGCCCATCGTTGGAGCGGTTTGAGATGTCGCGCGAAGAGGCGTTCGATCGCCTCCTGGTCACCCGCGCGGGCGCGCTCGATCAGGTGAAACGTCGATTCGACGTCAACTGAACGGGAGCCTCCCGACCGGAAACGATCGCCGGCACTTTGTTCCCTGGACATGGGTTCGCTCGGTTGGGGACGCGGAAACCGATACATCCTACCCCGAAATCCAGATCGAACGCGCGCCGCCTCACGCTCCGTTGTCCGGATCGCCGGCCGTCGGTGTTTACAGAGGTATGAGTTTAGGTTTAAGGGGGTTCAGATGAGACATTCAGAACGAGCGACCAGCGCACGGTGGATCTTCTTTTTGACTTCGTTCGGGCTGTGCTGTTTCGCAGGAACGTGGTCTGCGGAGACCGGGCAATCAACCGAGCTGGTGGTCGGACCATGGTCGGCACCCGTCAACGTGGGACCACCGCTCAACACTCAGTACAACGATATGTACGCGGTTCTCACGAAGCGGGGCTTGAGCATCTATTTCTCGTCCGATCGTCCTGGTGGACTAGGCGGCGACGATCTATGGATTTCGCGGCGCGAGAGCCCTGACGCCGCGTGGGGAGCGCCGGTGAATTTGACGATATTGAACAGCCCGTTTGCCGACTCGCTGGCGGTATTCGATACTTCTGAGAACATCATGTATTTCCACAGTGACCGCCCGGGAGGTTGCGGCCGGGGAGATTTGTGGATGTCTCGAAGGGCTCGGCCGTCGCGCGACGAATGGAGTGTCCCAGTGAATCTGGGCTGCATCGTCAACACGGCGTTCGTGGAGATCGCGCCGGCGTTCTATGCGAACGACGACCTTGGGCTGAAGACACTCTATTTTGGCAGCAACCGACCCGGCGGGATCGGTGATTTCGATATCTACGAGACGACCACGACGGACGAAAACCTGGAGACTGCGTTCTTTGGACCTGGCGTGCTCGTTCCAGAACTCAGCAGTCCTGGACGCGATACCCGCACGTTCGTGAGGCGCGACGGGCGCGAGATCTTCATTACGTCGGACCGCGCTGATGGTGTGGGAGGCCTTGACATGTGGGTAGCGATGAGACAGAACACGTCGGACCCGTGGTCGACACCCATTAACCCCGGAGAGCCGCTCAACAGTACGGCAGCTGATGGATCGCCTGCTCTGTCGAGGGACGGTGGAACTCTTTATTTCTTTTCGACGCGCGCCGGTGGTTACGGTGGCAGAGACATCTGGTTCACGGTACGGCCGGTGCGCAGGCTGCCTCGCGCGAACTGAAAAACCGTAGTTATAACAGTGGACGACCTCACGGCTGAAGGTCCGAACGGAACGTCTTCTTGAGTGTCGATGAATGATGGCAGGTACGAGACGCGTCAGTGTCGATTGGTCCTGAGTCGCGAAGGGGCGATTGACTGACCTTTGAGCATTCCTCCCTTGATCGGCGTCATCGAGCGGTGATCACCATCACGACCCGGAAGTCGTTGATTCTGACAACCGCGTGGAGGCTCCGCGCGAGTGGGCGAACAGAGAGCCAAACATCGCGATTCTCCGAACATTCTACGCTCCGCTCAACCATCCGAGTCAAAGCGCTGTGTATAATCACGCCGGCTTTGGAGTAAGCCTTGGTCGAAGGAAACCATCAAAGAGAGTTTAAGTGTGTAAAAGAATTTGCCGGCGGAGAGCGAGTACTTCCCCCATTGCCAGTTTAACGTGATGGGAACGCAGTAGGAGACTCACCCGTCACAGCACCGACTTCTGAGCCGCGCTCCTTCTTTCCTTCGGGTTCACCGTACCATTGCGCTCACGCAGCAATTCAGGTGCGACGCAGCAAGATCTGCCTGCTCCTCCCTTTTGAGGAATTCCTGTGTTGCCGCCGCTGCGTGTTCTTGACTCGATGCTGGCCTGACGCTGCCGCGATGCCTTGCCGTCACGAATAGAGGAGCCGATCGCTGCGAAAGTATTCGGATGCGCATATTGCTTGATATCCGCGACCTTATCGGATTGCTAGATCGCAGCGAGCCGTGTTCGCTGGCTCATTGTCGGGAAGTACTGATCGAGCGAGACGCCGTTGTGGTACTCACGCCGACGTTGGCGTTCGAGCTAGCGGCTCCGCTCGTGCACGGATCTGGCCAGACAGTCGTCTCGTCCCGTCTGAACCGGCTAGAAGAACTGCCGCTTGTGTACTTCGCCAATTGGCGTATTCCGGCCATGGAAATTCGCGAGGCAATCAACGCGTACGCGGAACAGCGAGAGCACACGAATGTTGACCCCGTAGTTCCGAGGCTTGATGTCGCGCTCGATATAAGTGGTGGCCGGATGCGTACGACGATGTACCTGCACTCCCCGCTAGCCGAAATCGTCCTCACCGTTTGGCAAGAGGCTCCCGATGTCTTTCGGCGGCGCACCGATCTGGAACAACGTTTACAGGCGCTTCTCTCGAATGATCGAAGGCTCGAGAAGCCTCCCTTGCTCTCAGAACACTTCCGAACGAAACTGGGACGAGATCTCCATTCTTACGGCATTCCTGAGCCCAGCAATCTTGATCGCTTAGCCGACTGGATTTATGCAAATCCGAACAGATGTCCCGGGCTCCGTCTCACTTATGAGGTTTATCACCAGATTCGCGCGACACGCGCTTTCCGGTGTCGGGATTCTTCACGTAGCGAAGGCGGTTCCAGATCAACCGGCCAACATAGAGCTCGTTGTTGAGGATTCCGGTTCCACGCTTGGCGTTGCCGTAGATGGTGCTCGGGCTCCATGCGCCACCGAAAGGATCTGGCACGCCTTCGCGGTTCAGATTCTTGGCGATCTGTTTGGGCGACACTCCAGCGATGAACTCTCTGAATATTCGCTCGACGACGGCGGCTTCAACCGGCTCGATTTCACGCTCACCGGTCGTCACGCTTCCGCCGCTGATTGTCTTGACCACGCGATAGCCGTAGCAAAGGCCGCCGGCCGACTTTCCGTCTTCGATTCGTCCCCGTAATCCGCGGTGGGTCTTCTCGGCCAGATCTTTCAGGAACAGCGCGTTCATCGTTCCCTTGAACCCGATGTGCAGGTGCGTGATGTCGCCCTCTGCCAACGTGACGATGTTGACGCCGGCGAAGGTGAGGCGCTTGAAGAGACCAGCCGTGTCTTCCTGGTCGCGACTGAAACGGTCCAGCGATTCGGCGAGCACGACATCGAATCGCCGGTTCAACGCGTCGCGCATCAGCGCCTGGAAGCCAGAGCGAAGGAGCGTTGCGCCGGAGATCGCGTGATCGGTGAACTCCTGCACGACCACCCAGCCCTGGCGGGCGGCGAACTCGCGGCAGATGCGCAGCTGGTCCGCGATCGAGCATGGTCACAGTACCAGCCGGGAGCTTGTCGCCGCTCCAGAGTGCGATCCTGATGTCCGTCAGCTGGATCGCAGGGCCGAGCTTCGGCGTGAGCTTCTCGTTCCATCGAAGGTCGTGTCCGCCCTCGTCCCTGCGAGTGAAGTGCTCGATTTCAGTTCGCCAGGTCACGGACGGATAGCGTTGACCGGGCGGTGCCGGGTTGCCCGAACCGCTTAACCTCCCGCGCACGTACTTCGTGATTGGAAAGCCGATGACGGGCGTAGCGTACGGGTCGCGCAGCATCTCCGAACCTGCTGATTCGGGAACTCCACTTAGACAAATGATCGCTCGTCGAAGGTGAGTGGCCGAGTCGTCTCTGGTGCTGCGGGCGAGGACTCGAAGTTGGTCGAGCGGGATGAAGCCGTGCTCGAAACCGTCCGACGCCTCCTTCGTCGCGCCCGTTCGTCTCCGCCGAACAACACCGTGCGTCGCAGCGTTGCGTCGAGATCCTTCACCTCCACGTTTAGTGCGCCGGCGAGATTGGCTGATGTCGTCGTCCCTGTTCGACTTAACTCCTGTCGCTTGGCAACCGGGGTCAGTGCCTCGAAGCCCATCCAAAGCTGGCCGACTGCTCGTGTTTCATCTCCGTAGCTCCAGAAGCGAAGCGCCTGCTGATAGTGAGCTGCCGCGCGATGAATGCGAACGTTGTCGGCGTGCAGCGCGATGGCCTCAGTCAAGTGCGAGAGGAGGCGAGTATTGCCGGGGCGCACCTGCCTCGGCGTGGGCGGAGCCTCAAGCAAGAAGTTCTGGAAGAACTCCCGTTCGTCTCGCCCCGGCGTCGCGTCGAACCCGAGGTGAAGGTCGAGATCGTCCACGCTGGCGTTCAGCGCGACGTCGAAGATTGGTGTCAGGCTGCGAACAGCGTTCGGGAAGCGACGGATGGCGTCTTCAAGGGACTCGGCGGGCCCACTGACTTCAGCGTAGAGCCAACGCGGGGCCGGCGCCCCGAAGCCGTACGACACGTAGCCCGTACGGAAGGTCACGTCCACTTGTGACGGGCCGGCCGGGAAGGCTCGGACCGTCCACTCATCTCCTTCGCCGAAAATCGCCGCTGATCGGCCTCGGGAGACTGCAACGTACGTTGGCGGCGTCGGTTCCGGCATCTCGGAAGACGATTCTACCGGCGCAAGAAACTGCCGTGTGAGCTATCTGGTCGTCAGAAATTCGACCAGGTCGGCTTGAGTATCCGGTTGAAGCACTGTCACGCGGATCGTGCCCCGCTTACTCTCGCTGATGTACTGCGCGACGAGGGGCGGGATGTTCGCCCACGGTGGCGGCGGCATCCTTTCCATGCCAGCCGCGCGCGTTTCGTACGTGAGCGCACCTTCGAGGACCCGAACGAGCGCGATGCCATGCTTCTGCGCGTACTCGATTGCTCCGCGTTGAAAGCCATTGGTCGAGAAGAGCACGCCCTTGTGCGCGCCGGCGGTCCGCTTCTTGTCTGCGAGAAGCTGGACATCCTCGCGCTCCACAGGTCGCGCGTGATCTTTGCACTCGACGAGCATGAGGAACTCGACGTCGAGCGCCGTGAAGCGTACCGTGATGTCGATCCGATAACGGCCGTCGTCCGCAACGACCAGCTCTTGTTCTTCGAGCCTGAAGTCGTCCAACCCGTCACCAAGGCTGCGAAGCACGTCGGCGACGAAGGCTTCGAACTGCTTGCCGTCAACGCTCGCCCTGTGATCTGCCGTTGGAGGTATCGTCATGGCTACGAAACCTTGTTGCGCCAGGTCCCCGTTCTCATCAAGCAGGCGCGAGAGGACGAAGACCGACGACATCGAGAAGGCCGTCTACGATGTGAAGGCCGTGAACCCGCACGGGAAGGTCGACGTCGACCGCCGGACGCCAACCGAACTTCTAGGTCTCGTCGAAGCCAAGGGTCTGGAGATCGCTGAAGCTCTGAAGGTGTTGAGCGCGCTGACTTCATGACCGAACATCACCAGGACGCGGGTTTGTGGAAAGCGCCCTTCGCATCGGTCAACGCTGCGGGTAACTGGCTCGCGATCAGGTCGGATTGCCGGATCCTCTTCAGGAAGGTCGCGACGCGCTTCAGCTCGGCGCTGTGCTGCTGATGCGGGTTGAGGATACCTACCGGCAGGTTCAGTTCCTGCCGCACAATTCTCACCGGCTCGGCAAGGTCTGAGTCGTTTGTGATCAGCACCGCGACTTGGAACGCGCCCTGAAATGCGTCGCGAACCAGGTGTGCGGCCAGATTGACGTCCGAGCCCTTTTCTTCGGTCTTGTCGACCCAGACACGCTTCGTCGGCGTCACGCCGGTGAGAGCCATGGAAACGGAATGGGTCAAGAAGTGCCCGTACGTGATCGACAGGTTTGGGATCGTGCGAAGCGCCCGCAGGTAGATCTGCTGGTCGTTCGGCGCGCCTGGATTGCCGGGCCGGGCGCTGATGCGAGCCGTGTAGTACTTGATGGCGATCACGCGGTCGTTAGGAAGCATTCCTGTGCACAGGCGTCCGAGGTCGAGCCATTTGTACGGGGTCCGCTTGAGCGACCCGTAGTACAGGTTGAACCCGTCCACGTAGACGATGGCATCAGCCACGATGGACTCTCCCTTTGGGTTTGACCGCCCCGTCTCGACCGCGTATACTCATATTCATCAATCCCCCCTTCTCCTTCGGGAGGAGGGTGCGAAACCGGCCGCAAGGCCGGTTTCAGTGTTTTGGGGCGCTTTTCTGGCCCGGCTTGTAGCGCACTCCCTTCCAGCACCCGCTTCGCCGCGTCAGCGTTCCAGTTTTGCCTCGCTGGCCCGAAGCTCGTGAGTATTCCACAAACGCGCGATGGCTCGACCATCCCAGAACTGGGACAATCGTGCAGCAGGTGCGACGTCCTCGCCGCCGACGAGAAACCGCGGCATTCGGCTATGGCAAGTCGAAACGCTGAACGGAGAGAACCGGTCACTCGCGGCACTGGAAACGTGTTCGCTGACCTTGGGTTTCCAGATGCCGCCGGGCGTCAGGCCAAGCTGCGCCTGGCGTATGCCCTGAATCAGGTGCTTGAGGCGCGCAAGCTCTCGCAGGCCGATGCGACCAAGGTGCTGGGAGTCACGCCCGAAGGTATATGCGCTTCGTCGCTACAAGCTGGCTGGCTTCTCCGTCGAACGCCTGATGTACCTGTTGACGGCGCTCGACCAGGATGTCGAGATCGTGATTCGCCGCAAGCCCCGCTCGCGGAAGGCTGCTCGGGTCAGTGTCGTCGCGGCCTAGAGCGCTGTAAGCACCCTTACGGCCAGCGGTCTCGAATCGCGAGCAGAGCTCCCGGCGCGCCCTCATGCACCGCGCACGCCCACAAAGGTAAGCTGGCAGCGTGCGCATTTTCATCGACGAATCGGGTGGGTTCATCGTACCGGAACATCCGTCGAGCCGAGTGTCGTGCGTCGCCGCTCTGACGATTCCGGAATCGGAGCTGTCAGGGCTGTTCGGGGACTTCGTGGCGCTTCGTTCCCGGTTCACCGATGCGAAAGAAATCAAGGGCAGCGAGCTGACCGACGGCCAAGTCGAAGCCGTGCTCTGGACCCTGGGCCGCTACGACGTCGTCGTCGAGGTCGCGACGATCGATGCTGGCGCTCATAGCCTTGAAGAAATACGGCGCCTTCGGACAGAGCAAGGCAACAAGATCGTCGCGCACCTGACACCGGAACATCACCCGAATCTGCGGGCAGAAATGGAGGCACTGCGTCAGGAGTGGCTCAGTCTGTCGGAGCAGCTTGTCGTTCAGATGTATGCGATGGTTGCCGTGATCGACTCGGTTATCCGAAATGCAACGCTGTACTACGCTCAACGTCGGCCGGCGGAATTGGGTCGCTTCGATTGGATTATTGACCCGAAAGACATCGGCAAGACACGGTACGAACGCGTGTGGGAAATGGTGATCAGCCCATTCCTCCAAGATCTTTCAATCCGCAGACCCATGGCCATGGTGGCTGAATTCGACTATTCCGGGTTCGAGAGGTTTAGAAGTTCATTCAAAGAGATGCCGGAACATCTACGGGCGGCGGCACAGATGGAGCCCTCAGACGAGCCATTCATCGCGACAGATGTTGCCAAGCTGATGCGCGAAAGCGTCGCATTCCCAGACTCCAAGTCAAGCCCTGGCCTCCAGATGGCAGACATCGTCGCGAATACGGTTGCGCGCGCGATGAACAAGAAGCTTCCGGAGAACGTCTGGCGGCACGTTGGACGCCTAACGGTCCAGAAAGAGAAGGGCCGCCACTCGATTCATCCGATCATGCTCAGCGCCGATCCCGTTGAGCCTGGCACCGTTGCGCACGAGTTGAATTACTATGGCTACGTGCTTGGTCAACTTGACCGATACTGCAAGCCAATGTTGTTGAATCGGTTCAGGTAGCCTGCATCCGAGCAAGATGGATGCGCGGCCTGGCGCCCCTCAGCCATGCGCGTGACGGACAACATCGCAGCGCGCCGAACAGCATGAACCGATTGGGAAAGTGCATATACCTCGGCCGTTGGAGAACTTGGTGGATTCGCTCGAACTCGCCATTTCAAGAACCAACGCCAATATCTTCTTGCGGGAGTTCTCATTTTCTCGAACGAAGTTCTCGCCGACCCCAAGGACGGAGTTGGAATTTGCGGACCACGTGGTCATCCTGGATGGGACGTGGGCACTCTTTCAATTGAAACGTCGGCAGACGGAAGAATCCACCGAGGCGGATCCGGCGCGATGGTTCCATCGGAAGGTCATCACAGCTGCCACTCGTCAGATCCGCGATACGCTGGGGTTCCTGGAGGGCTTGCCGCAAATCGTTGTCACGAATGATCGGGGTCACTCTTTCAACATTGCAGCGAACAAGCGCGAGCGTGTGTTCAAGGTCGTTGTGTTCGATCCCGGGGCCGGCACGGTGCCGTTACAATTCCCTCAATTCCACCGCAGCCACACCGCAGGTTTCATCCACCTGATCGACGCTCGCCATTACGTTGACATCTGCGATGTCTTGGTCACGCCATCCGAGATTTGGGAATACCTCGAGGCGCGAGAGGCGATACTTGAGCGTGGCGAACCACGAGTCAGTGAGGCGGCTCTTCTCGGTCAGTTTGTCGACCAGGCTGTCTCTCAACCGTCTGATGCAAGCTTCGCCGGTGTTCTTGTCCGGCTGCTCCGAGATGACCGCCAGTTCGACATGCGCTTCTTGACGGCTAAATTTCCCGAGAGAACATATCGGACCATTGGCGACAACCCTCTCGACTACTATCGAATCCTCTCAGAAGTGGCGCGCTTGAACCGAGCCGATCTAAGAGCATTCAAGGAGAGAATCAGCCTCTGCATTGAAGTGGTTCGTCGCGACGAGTTCGCCATGCCCTATCGATTCGTGTCTCTAAGGACGGGCTGCGCGTTTGTGTTCGTCCCATGCACTCTCGATCAGATGCTGCGCAGACTGAATGCTCTGCAGAACCTCACGACTGCTGCGAAGTACGATCTGAAATGCGATCGAGCAATCGGCGTGGTAGTCGCAAGAGACGGCAGCGATTTCCTGATGGACTGGGCTTTGGTGGAGCATCCCTGGGTCAAGGACGATGAACTGGATGAACTCCTGAGGGCGAATTATCCATTTCGACCGGTACGTGAAGTCGTGGAGCCGCGATACAAGTTGATCGGTCCGGAAGGTACATAGGTCAGCGGGGCGATGGACCCGCAACGGCTTGCCATTCGGGTGGTCAGCCAGAGGTTCTCCAGGATCCAGCGGCAAGGACTCCGTCAACGGACAGCCGTTCACCAGCGCCCCAGCGAGCCTTTGACTCACGCCGCCCCGCTCCACAGTTGCAAGTACCGGCGGTTGCACGCCCCCGGAACCATCCTGGCGCGGTTAACGTCGAGTCCTATCGCTGCGACGGCGACGTGACCTGAGCACACGCCTGGCCGCCAACGATGGACAGTAGGATCACCTGGTTCCGTCCCGTACGAGTGAGAGCGTACGGCATCCCACGAGGCACAACGCTAAGCCACCCGGGTGTGATCGGCTGCTCTTTCTGCCCCAGTTTCAAAATGGCCTCTCCGGCGACGACATAGAGCATCTCATCCTGATCAGGGTGCGTCGCCGTCGGAAGCGAGTCGCGCAGCAGGATAAGTTGCGCGCTACTGACGCCCGAGCAGCCGATTGACAACGTCCTTATTGGCTCGCGACCTCCCAGGGATTTCTCGGCGAGCGCGGCGATGTCCACGATGCGCGGCTCACCTGGCGTCACTGAAACCGGCGCGGGTGTGGGAGGCGTCGGCGGCGGCGGAGGAGGAGGAGGGGGTGGAGGTGGGGGCGGAGGTGGGGGCGGCGGCGCCGCTGCCGATAACGCGAGTTCGATGACCGACGGCGCGCCGGTTCGCATCACGACCTCTTTCTCGAGCGTCACGAATCCATCCCGCACAGCGCGTATTCGATACGTGCCAGCCGTCATCGTCCGAAACGTGATTCGTCCCTCTCCGTCCGTCACGCCTTCGCGGCGCGACGACCCTTCAGCAGCGACCGTAGCGCCGTTGAGGGGCACTCCCAATCGGTCGCTTACTCGGATTTCAGCAGTGGCGCTGCTCGCTGCCGGACGACGCACCTGGTTCGTTGCTGGTTGCTGCCCGGCCACAAGCAGGTAGACCAAGAAGCTCAGCATCGGGACACCCTCCAGACTTTGTTAAGCTGCTGCGCACCCAGGGCGCAGGTCCGCACGCACTGGAGGCTCATCAAGGGGAACGCGTGCATGCAGACGCCAGAAGATTTTATCCTACCTACCGCCAAGCATATCCGACGCCGAACTTCACATCCGGGCTCTTCACCGTCCCCACTTTGAATTCGACGAATAAGCCACCGCTGTGCGCCGCACCAACCAACAGATTGAACCCGCCTTCGGCGCTGGTGTCCTGGTCTGTGTGAATGATGTTCAACGCCGGACCCGCTCCCGCGTAGAGATTCCACGGCTGGCGCAACGGGAACACGTAGGCGAACTCAAAATTGAGCGCCACGAGGGTGACATGATCGCCCAGTCCGATTTCAACGTTCGGTCGGAACCGGAGTTGCTCCACCAATGGGGCCGTTTCCACGTGACCACCGAAATAAAACTGGTCGGGATTTACGGAGATACCTACACGGACACCCGCCGTCTGTGCCGACGCCGGCACGGCTATACACCCCAACATCAAGGCCACAATTGCCAGCCGTCCCCATCGCCATGTCGTCATCAGGACGCCCTCCTCAATCGCATAAAGCGCTCAATCATAGGGGCAACGCGGGCACGCAGCTACACGAGGATCACCGTGGTGGAATACGCGCAGTCATGGGGGGAGCGCGAGCCTACAGCGCGCGTAGACCTGGGAGATGAGAACCGCCCCGCCGGGGGCACCGAGCACAGAGAGGCTGAAGGAGCTCTCTCGCGCGGGCGCCGAACAGGCGCTCGAGCGCCTGCGAGCTGAGCGCGCGCGCCAGAATGAAAAGGTGGGATTGCCGACCGGACAACAGGGTTCGGTAGTGTCCCGCTGACGCCGGACACTACCGATACACCAGCTCCTGACGCCTCTCAACCGCCTCTTACTTCTTGTGCGCCTGAATGTGCGTCAGCGCGAACTGCTTGAGCGGAGCGCTCGTCAATCCCAATGCGGTCGCTTCCTCAGTGGCGCGGTTGATGTCCCAGCCGTCGACTTCAACCCGCTTGATGAACCACATCAGCGCGGCTCGATTTCCGCCGGCGCAGTGAATGAACGCCGGTTCGACGCCTGGAGACGTGATCGCCGTGAGGAACTTGTCGACGGCAGCCGGGTCGGGCATCTGTCCGTTGAACGGCACATGAACGTAGTTCAGGCCTGCGGTCTTGGCGGCCGCTGCTTCAGCTTCGACGTTCGCTCCAGGCTCCTCAGCCAGCCGAAGATTGATGATCGACTTGAAGCCGTACTTCTTGATCTCCGGAACGGATTGCGGCGTGATCGCGCCGGCGCATGCAACGGTCGATTCAACGCGCGCAAAGTTCGTGATACCGGGGACCGTTTCCTTGATCACCTGGGCACCCAGGGGAGCGGCGATGAGCAAGCCAACCGCGAGGACAATCGTGACCAGTACATGAGATTTTCGCATTGCGGACCCTCCACAGCGGGCAAGCTTACCACGTCTTCAGGAACTCTCGTAACGCCCGAACAGCCTGGCCCCGATGACTCACGGCCGATTTCTCGGTCTCACTCATTTCTCCGAAGGTTCGATTGAAAGGAGGAAACAGAAAGATCGGATCGTAGCCATGGCCGTTCACTCCACGGGGTTCTGCCGCCAACGCGCCCTCCACCGCTTGCTGGGTTTCGAACATGATCCGATCTGGCGTCGCGAGGACAAGCGCGCACACGAATCTGGCAGCGCTGCCGCTGAGACGACGCTCGTGAAGCCGTCGGTAAATCTCCTGGAAGCGCTCTTCGAACGATGCATCCAACGCCAGAAATCGCGCCGAGCGCAGACCAGGCTCACCAGCCAGCACCTCGATCTCGAATCCCGTATCTTCGGCCATTGTGAGGAGGCCGGTCTCACGCGCGTAATGCACGGCTTTGAGCCGGGCATTTTCCAGGTAAGTCGCGCCGGTTTCATCCGCGGCCGCCACGCTCGGGTAGGCCGTCAGCGCCCGCAGCTCGATCGGCAGATCCGATAACAACGTCGCAATTTCGCGCAGCTTGTCGAGGTTGGTCGTACCGACGAGAAGCGTCTTCACTGCGTGTCCTGAGTGAGTGGAGGTCTGAGCGATTCGGGGGATCTAAAGATCCGCCGCTACAAGAGAGGTGATGAAACCGTTTCTAGCGATGAGCTGCGTCGAAGGGCAGCAGGTGCCCAACCTGCTCACGCTGCAGTGCGATGAGCTGTCCAATTCCGCGATCGGCGAGATCGAGCAGCGCCAGCAGTGCATCACGCCCGAACGGCATCGTTTCTGCCGTTCCCTGGACCTCAATGTAGCGCCCGGCGCCCGTCTTGACGATGTTCATGTCTACCTCGGCGCGGGAGTCCTCCGCATAGGCGAGATCGAGCAGGCGTTCTCCGTCGACGATTCCGACGCTGGTTGCGGCCACATAATCGCCGACCGGCATCGACTGAATCATGCCTTTCTGGCGCATCACGTCCAGCGCCAGGACCAGCGCCACGAACGCACCGGTGATTGATGCGGTCCGCGTGCCGCCATCTGCCTGGATGACATCGCAGTCGATCCACACAGTGCGTTCGCCGAGCGTGTCGAGCCGGGTGACAGATCGCAAGGATCGTCCGATCAATCGTTGGATCTCCTGCGTCCGTCCGCCAACTTTGCCGGACGACGCCTCGCGTGTTGTTCGCGTGGACGTCGCGCGCGGGAGCATGCCGTACTCCGAGGTCACCCATCCCTTGCCGGTATTCCGGAGGAAGGGAGGAACGCGCTCTTCGACGCTGGCAGTGCAGATGACGCGCGTCGCGCCCGACTCGATGAGGACGGATCCCTCAGGATGGATCAGGTAATGAGGAACGATTCGAGTCTCGCGAAGCTGATCGGGGAGTCGACTGTCCAAACGCATTACGGTTTAGCTTCGGTTTCCGTGCTGGCGACCCAGCGGGTATTTTCCTGCAACGGGCGTCGAAGGTCGACATGACCCGCCAACGTGTCGACTTCCTTGCCGTCAATCAGTACCTGTACCGCCATGATAGCCGGCAGATTTGTGGTCAGCGTGTCGACGATGGTGTAGACGGTGAAGAGCTCATTGAGCGATCCCCCCGGATGGGCAGAGCTCACCTCAGAGCTGAGGTCGACGAAGGCTTCGCCCAGGCTTGAAACGAACAGGCCGTGCAACCTGGTCCCGCTCGGAATCGACGATGTATACGGCGCGGGCGCCGGCTCGAGTTGAGCCTCAATGATACGGGTGGCTTGCTCGACCGTTCCTTCACCGTACGGAATCTCGCGCTCGACGGCCGCGAGATGGAGACCGTCTTCCGCTACGAAAAACAGGTGCGCCGTAATCTTTCGGGTTGCGGTCTCGCCCGGGGCCGCCTGCGCAACCGGTGCGCCCGAATCTTGTACGGACCAGCGCGGGATCAGAACGAAGAGTACCCACACCATGCCGAGACCCGCCGCGGCGAGAGCCGAATATCCGAGCGCTGCCCGTCTGGTCATCATCGCCCACTCGTCGCCGTAGCCGGCGGTGCGCCCTCCGTCACTGATTCGTCTGATCCGTGTTCGAGGTATTCGCGAAACGGCGCAACCGCATTGGTCACGGCCTGTACGATTGATTCTTGATATGCGCCTGACGCCAGCGCCTGCTCTTGACCGCGATTCGTGAGATAGCCCATCTCAATCAGCACCGCCGACATGTTGACCCCTACGAGAACCCGCATCGGTCCCTGCTGAATCCCGAGCGGGCTCACGTCGACCTTGCTCCGCAGGTGGCTTTCCACCAACCGCGCCAACACCGTCGACTGTTCGACGTACTTGGCTTGAGCCAGATCCCAGAGCACGAGATCGATTTGTCGGGTCCCGCCGCCGAAGACCGGCAGCACGGCACCATCGAGCTGGGCCTGTCGCCGCGCCTGATCGGCGTACTTGTCGAGCCCGAGGTAAAAGACCTCGGCTCCTTTGACGTCCGGTTGCGGCGACGCATTCGCATGGAGGCTGATGAACAGATCGGCTTTGTTGTTATTCGCGTACGCGGCCCGCTCGTCGGGTCCCATGCGCCGATCATCATCACGCGTCTGCAGCACGCGGATCCCGTAGCGCCCTTCGATGGCGGTCTTGAGGTGCCGCGCGACCGAGAGTGTCACATCTTTCTCTTGGACACCCGTGGGTCCTCGCGTCCCCGCATCGTCTCCCCCGTGTCCAGGGTCGATGACAATGGTCGCGATGGCCGGATGTGGGGCCGCCAGCGTCGCCAGCGACTCACCCGCGGACGGTGGCGGGGACGGGGCGGGCGCGGTCGTCGTCTCTGGTACGCTCGAAAGGAGATCGACAACGATACGACTCGAGGCGGGTGTCGAGGAAGGAATTGAAGATCGGTACGATGCAAAACGCTGTCCCAGATCGAGCTCGATCGTGCTACGGTCGAGTACCAGCACGCCCGCCAGGACGGTTTGTGCCGGAGGCAGGGGAATCGACGCGTCAAGGGCGTCTGAGTCGAATCGAATGAGCAGTCGTCGCTGCTCCTGAATGATCGCATGGGCGAAGGTCGGCGCCATGTCGAACACGACGCGCAGATCATTGCCGAGCGGTTCGTAATGCACCTCGACCCGCGGCACTTTCAAAGTGCCGACGATCAGCAGACGGGACGCTTTCCTGAGCTCGATCGGTTCCTCATAGATCAGCGCGAAGGCACGGTTGATGAACTCTACCGGAACCAGGTATCGCCCTTCGGCGGGCTCAGGGCGTCCCGAGCTCGTCGAGGGACGGCGGCCGACGCGTGTCAATGGAGCCGGCAGCGAGACCAGACGGCCGCCGACCGAAGCGAGCGTTTGATCGGGCGTCAGCAGGATGGACTTGTCCTTGTAGGTCACACGGACCGCGTTCGCGACGCTGTCTTCGCGAATCGCGATTTTGAATGGGCCGGCGAGATCGTCGAGCGCGACCATCTCCTGGCCGGCCACCAGCGTCGTCGGCAACGGGGTGCGCCCATCACGGGTGAGAATGATGAGCGGCGACCCGGGCGCCGCTCCCTGGCCGTACAGCATGACGGCGAGGCCGAGAAGTGCCAGGATTGTTGCGCAGCTGAATGCCCGTGGGTCGCGCATCGTGTCGTCTTGTACATGATAGCAGGCACACAGCCCTCAGCTGTCAGCTATCAGCAGCTGTCGGCTGGGTCAAGGCCGATGGCTGACGGCGGATAGCTAGTGAGGCTCCAAACATGAAACCAAATGACCTGCGAGCGGCTGTAGCCGGCTGCACGTTTGACGACTTCATTTTCGCGCCGCAGTTCAGCGTGATTGAGCGGCGCGACCCCGCCACGATCGATCTGTCGTGCCGTCTGTCCGAGCATCTCACCCTGAAGCGGCCGATCATCTCGGCGAACATGGATACGGTGACACGCTCGGCCATGGCGATCGTGCAGGCGGAAGAAGGTGGTATCGGGATTATCGACCGGGGATTCCGGGCTGGGGACATCGCCGCACAAGTCCGCGAGGTCGAAATCGTCAAGCGAACGCAACATGGCGTCATCCAGGACCCGTACACGATCGCGATGGACGCATCCTTGTATGACGCCGTGAGGACAATGGAGCAGTCCGGCGTGGGGACGCTGGTCGTCGTGGACGAGGCGCGGAAGCTGCGAGGCCTCCTGACTCAGCGAGACATCCGATTTGTTATAGGTCGAGATCGCCGCGACGGCCGGACGGTCGCCGATCGGATGACGCCTGTCGAGCGGTTGGTACTCCATGTGGGACCGGCGTCGCTGGAGGACGCCGAGCGCATCATGCTCGAGCGCAAGGTCAAGAAGTTGCCGCTCATCGACAAGGAAGGCGGCCTCATCGGGCTGATCACCGCGAAAGATATCCTGAAACAGAAGCGAATGCCGTTTGCGACGCGCGATGAACATGGTCGATTGCGCGTGGGCGCGGCGATTGGGGCGAAGGGCGACTTCCTCGAGCGGGCGGCCGAGCTCATCCGAGTCGGTGTGGACGTCATCGTCATTGACATCGCGCACGCGCATTCGGTCGTGATGTCGCGCGCCATCGAGCAGTTCCGGAAACAGTTCGGGGATGCCGAGCTGATCGCCGGAAACGTGGCGACAGCAGAAGGCGCCCGGTTTCTGGCCGAGCGGGGAGTCAACGGCATCAAGGTGGGCATTGGACCCGGAGGCGGGTGCACGACCCGCCTGAACACGAATTTCGGCGTTCCGCAGGTCCATGCGCTCGTGGAGGCTGCTGTCGCTGTTGAACAACAGGGCATTCCATTGATCGCTGATGGGGGCGTGCGACGCGACGGCGCGCTCATCGAAGCGCTCTTGTTCGGCGGTGACGCGGTGATGCTGGGCAACGCATTCGCCGGCACCCTCGAAACCCCTGGCGAGACCGTTCACAAATCAGTGCTGCTCCCCGAGTCTCAAAAAGCCGTCAAGGTCGCGTTCAAAGTCTTCCGCGGCATGGCGTCGATCGGCGCGATCGTCGATCGATTGGATGTGGAAGATGCCGATTCGCTGGATCTTGAAACATTGGGGGCCGAAGGGCTGGAAGTTTCAGTACCGGCCCGCGGCTCGGCCCGGTCGATCTTGCAGGACTTGGTGAAGCACCTCTGTTCGGCCATCAGCTATGGCGGCGCCCGCAGCCTGCCCGAGCTCAAAGAACTCTTCTGGAAGCAGCCAGAGCGATACTTGATCCGATTGTCAGAGGCAGGCCGCAGAGAGTCGTACGAGAGGTAGGCAGCAAGTAAGAAGTTCAAAGTGCAAAGTAGAAAGTAAGTAGAAGGTGCCGACCTCGCACTTATTGACTTACTTTGAACTTTAAACTTTAAACTTTGAACTTGTCAGTGTGTCACGCTGGTGCCCGGAGTCGGATACGACAGCCACGTATCCGGCGCTCGCTGCGCAACAGCCTTCTTGCTGTAGTCGCAGGCACCCTGCGGGAAGATCGCCTTCAGGCTGGCAAACTGCGCGTCGGTGAGCCGCTGTGTGTAGTCCTTCCGATCCAGCGTTTTCAGCTGACACTTCAGAATGTCATTCGTCATTGCTGAACCCGCCACGAGCCGCGGGTCGGCGTAGTACGGGAACATCTCCTTGCACTTTGCCTGATCGGTGATTTTCTCGAGGTTCGCCGTGTAGCAGGCGTCGGTGGCGTCCGCCGGTTTGTTCCGCAGGACTTTTTCCAGCGCGGTCCTGGCCGGCCTCGTATCGCGCAGGATGCCGACCAACCACTTGTCCATCAGATCCAGATTGTCCGCCTGAGCACGCACGATCGAGGCACCCGCCGCGTATGTGTGCAGCACCTGATTATCCGCCGTCCCGTTGGCGGCGATCAGGCGCGCACGCGTTATGTAGGTGTTGACCATGTCGTGGACGTCCGGCGTGCCGTCGGTGTAGGGACGCACATCGACGATCGGCACCGCACTCATCCCGCGGCCGGTGTCATTGACTCGCCCCGTTTGATACGCAATCCGCAATGCGTCGGGATCTGCCACGGTGCGAGCGGCCACGACCGTTCCGTCGATGTCGTGTCCGCCGATGTGGCTATTCAGATCGAGAACCTGCTCGACACTGATTTTTCCTTCATTGAACGCGCCAAGCCCGTACTGGACACCTGCGTTATCGAACGGCCGGCGAGCAAATCCGGTCTTCGCATCACGACCGAAGACGTTCACCATGTTGTCCTGATAGGTGCAGCGAGCCCCTTTCGGATTGGCCGTCGGATTGTATGCCTGCGCGGCCGGGACGCCCATTCGATCGCAGTTCGATTCGGCCCGAAGGTTCGGATATCGCGTTCCGTTGTTCGTGCAGTACTCGTACGTTTTCATACCAGCGATCGCCTGCTTCTGCTCCATCGTCCACTGCAGACTCGACGTGGTGAACGCATGTTCCAGAAGCTCGCAGTCAAACAACGTGTTGTCGAAGGTGATGGTGTCGGCAAAGCTGGCGGTCGGCACGATGCCGTCGAGCAGACCGGGGTAGTTGTTGGCGATGAGGTGCTGCTGCATCGAGCCGCCGGAGCGTCCGCTGCCCACCGTGTAGATGGGCACGCCGAACTGCTCAATGAAGTGCTCCTTGACCATCATCGTCGTCTCGGCCGAAATGAGATCGGCGCAGGTAGTGCCAAACACGTTGAGCGACGCGCCGGCAACCGCGTAGCCCTTTGCAAGCCCGTAATCACCAAGCTGTCCATCTTCCAGGTTGCCTC
>Ga0184623_10000061_pt1 | contig 39926 bp, 37 predicted proteins | sample PLM1_100_b1_FD_133138 | JGI IMG/M metagenome (GOLD analysis project Ga0184623, IMG submission 133138) | Groundwater sediment microbial communities from an aquifer in East River, Colorado, USA - PLM1_100_b1 | ecosystem: Environmental > Terrestrial > Soil > Riparian zone | place: USA: East River... | reverse complement strand
ATATATTCCGTCTACTAAATCCAGGAAGTTCCTTATGGTCTTCCAATATCTTTAATATGGCTTCTTTGTGTGAATATTTGTCGACCAATGTGAGCCTGTTATACATTCGCGGTATAAGTTGAAAAGCGCGAACAGCAGTTGGGTATAACTGTTTAAACTCTTGCGAAAGTTCGCTATAGGAAGCAGATTCGTAATTATTCTTAATTAGTGACTCCATTGTTCTCCCACTTTGTATTGCATTTTGGACACGTGCAACGTATCGAAACTGTACCATTATCTTGATGGTCTATATTCGAGGAGCATGAAACATGGTTGCCATTTTTGCAAGACAAACAAAGAATCTTTAGTTCGAACTCACCCATTATTATGCGTCTCCAGATTTTTCAACCGAATATCCACATTTGCAAAGCGCATTTTTTAAGAGCTTTTCAACTGCTTTGCTCAAAGAAATGTTCTGGACTGTCGCAAAGTGCCTCACATTCGCCCAGGTGTTAACTTCAACTTCGATTATAGTTTTCATATACGTTTAAAGAAACTTAGAAGATATATAATATATAGTGTTATATAGGATTATAAATGTATAAACCCTATATGGGATTGAACACCAAAGGAAAGAGGAAACCACTCCTGCGCTATAGAATACTGCGGACCTTGGCATTAAACGGAAACTTAACTAAAAAGGACACTGAGCTTTTTTTTAAGCAACAGGCTGAGAATTTAGGCGTGAGGAGACGGCCTCACTACAAAGAAATTTCAGATGCTATTGATGCCTTATCTGATGGTGAATTTGTGGAACGGAAGAAGTCCAGTTTAGCTAGAGGAAAACCCTACATACTCACGATTAAGGGCCTTGAAGTTCTAGCCGGGGAAGCCAAATCAGAAATGGAACTCTGGAGTTTGGTCATAGGATACTGTGCTAAATTCAAAGACAAAGAGAAATGGAATTCAGAGTCGTATTCTACATTTAATACAATGCTAGATTTGTTTAGAGAAAGATTCCCGCCTTACAAGTCTATAGGCAGTTACTCGTACATTTTGAAAATATTCAGTGTAATGAGCCGTAAACTGTTAACAGAACTAAACCAAGACAACTCGATTCTCGAATTCTTACTGATACTTGCAAGGAGAAAAGAAATGACTATAACTGAAATTGAGACAAAAATGAAAAAAGAGGAGTCAACTATCAAGGAGATTCTAGGGATGTTGTCCATGGATACATCGACTTATAGCGAACACTATACCCTAACAGGAGGAGATGACTGGGATCCGGAGAACGATAGACGTCGTTATATTGACTTTTTACAACACTGCATAGTTTTCTATGAAAATAGAAATGGAAAGCGGTATTATTACTTATCATTATTTGGTCTCCTTTTTTTGGTAAAAATACTAAGGATGAAGAACAACAAGTCAAACAAAGAAAAGAATGGAACCACATTTGAAAAGGCCTTTAACGATATAGCCACTATTTATCCCAAAAAACTTCCTTTAATATTTGGCAAATGGCCTTTGCTAAAAAAATATCTTAATCTGTTATCTGTGTATAATTTTGGCTTTGTTTTACTCAACAAGGAAGAATCATTATTCAATAAGAGAGAACTAATAGAGCTAGGGTACGAAGAGATACAATATGATAATAAATTAATCAAAAATATTTATCCTATGTACGTCTTGAACAATATGGAATGGGAACATATACTTGATGAAGGAACAAAAATGCTTGAACAAATTAGAAAGAGTAATTTATCAGAATTTAATTTAGCAAGAGGGCAAGAAATTAAAGAGGATTTTTTGGATACTTGGGAGGGTTATTTGCATTTCAGGAGAAAATTCCTCAATATTGAAACCTCGATAGACGAAATTTTTGAGGGTATAAGGATGCATGAGAAAAACTTGTCCAACAATTTTGGAATCGATGTATTGTATCATAAAGAAGATTACCTCCTACCTCTGAGATTGATTGAAAAGGCATTTGAAGATGAAGTAACCCTTATTTACTATCTCAAGTTGACGGATTCATATTTAGAGGTACTTGAGAATGATGAAGGCATTGCAAGGTTAAATTCCAGCCTTGCTCAGGGAGGCAGAGGTTTACGAACAGAAAATATCAATATAAGAAATGATACCTCTCCAAGAGAAAGGCTAAAACTAATAGTAACGAGAGATTATGAAATTGGAAACTATCTCACAATGTTTATGAAAGACTTGTCGAATTATCTTGGATACGAATTAAATGACATCTACAATATCACTGACTCACTTGAATTAGTTGTTAAGGAAGCGAAGTAGATTTTATAAGCTCTTTCAAAATTCCTTCTTTTATCAAAGTAGTCTTAAGTTCTAATAGCGGCTCCAGTTCCTTACGCATTTCGTCCAATTGTCCTTTCAAAATATACTCATTTTCTTTTCCTTTTGCTTTTAATTCCTCAACTTCTTTGGTTAGCTTCATTTGGTTACCATTTATAGATAGAAATTCTATAGCATGTAAATAATCGTGTAATAATTCAACTTCTGTTATCCTATAGTAGGAATCAGAAATGCCTACTGAATGATTCATTAGTAACTCAATGTTAATTGGTTTCATACCTGCAATTTCACAACGCGTCTTAAACCACTTTCTTAATGAATGATTTGCTTGAAAAGGATGGCGTTTCTTACCAGGTTCTAACTTCTTCCTCAGTCCTTGCGCCCAAATTGCCCTCTCCATCAATCTCTTTACCCCGAGAGAAGTTAGCTTCTTTGGTACAGTAACAAGTCCTCTTCCCTGCGCAACCCTTGTATCCCATAAATCGCGCATGACCCAACTGTCATCTTTTATTGATTCTCCAGAAGTTTCTCTATATTTTCTCCAAGCCGACAATTCTGACCAGGCGGATGGAGAAATAAAAGTAAAATACTCTTCATCTTCACCACCATACACGATCATCTTAGCGGCAATAATTTCTCCGTTTTTTTCTATTGGTTTTAAATGAGACCAATGAAGATAGTCCCAAAATCCTACACGTACCCCTGAAGAAGCCATGGTATACACTATAGCTTTAATCCTTCTATCAGGATAATCAACTAGTTTTTTTAACTCTTCGAGAGTTGGAATTCTATCATCAGCAAATCTTTTTCCTCTTGGGAGTCCGCGTGTTATTTTGTTCCATTGAATAGGTATGTCCGCCATTTCACAAAAGAGCTTGATACTCTTTGTGTAGTTCCTGACTGTACCTCCAGAAATTTCTTTTTTATCAACACGTTCCCTTTGATAATAAACAAACTTCACGATGTTACTTAGTGCCCAATCGGCATCATTTTTTCCTTTCTTAGCAAACGTTCTGGCCTTTTGTTCTAGAGTGTTTCCTGGAACTCCAATGAAATTAAAAAATTTCGCCACCCTCGTTTTGTACCTGTCCCTTGTCATTGGCGTTCTCATTGCATTGAGAAATAATATCCAAGGGTCTAATTCTGATTCTTTTATTTTTTTCCTTTTTTTCAATATTTCTGCTCACCATAATATTAGTGAAACCCACATAAAAGCACCAATAAAGGAACGGGTCCAGAGGGATTTGAACCCTCGACCAACTGCTCCGCAGGCAGCCATTCTATCCAAACTGAACTATGGGCCCTAATTTGTTGTAATAATATTTCCTTATATGAACTAGCTGCGTAATTTTTGATCGTCTCATACCTCGACAATTATTGTTAAATTGAAAAGAAAACAATTAATTTCATTCTAAAGTTTCTCAAACATTATAAGTAGATAAAATTGATTATCTTTGTAACCTGATCTAATATGGGAAAGTTCTTTCTTGATGAAATTGAGGAACGTATAATTCTTTTTGATGGAGCAATGGGAACTGAAATACAAAAACTCAAACCAAAGCCACAAGATTTTCCAGACAACAAAGATGGATTCAATGATGGACTTGTTTTGACTAGACCTGAGTGGATTGAAAATATACATAGGAGTTATTTGGAGGCTGGTTCTGACTGTATCGAAACGAATACCTTTGGAAGTAACCAAATAAAGCTCCAGGAATATGGATTTGGTGAAAAAACAGTATCCATAAATAAGTTGGCAGCAGAACTTGCAAATAATGTAATCAAGGAATTTGCAAATGAAAAAAAATATGTAGGTGGGTCGATGGGTCCAACAGGATACCTACCAAGCTCAAATGATCCTGATTTGGGTAATATTAACTTGAATACAATTACAGATGCCTTTGATTTACAAGCAGAAGGACTAATATTGGGAGGCGTCGATGTTCTACTCATAGAAACAAGTCAAGACATATTAGAAGTTAAACTTGCCATAACTGGATCGTTTAATGCCATGAAAAGAACTGGGAAAAAAATACCAATAATATCTAATGTAACTTTGGACAAATATGGCAAGATGTTACTAGGTACAAATATCCAATCAGGATATACAACCGTTAGCGATATGGGAATTTCTGTTTTTGGATTGAATTGTTCAACTGGACCCGCTGAAATGGAATCAAGTATAAGATGGTTGGATGAACAAAACGAACTGCCGATTCTTGTCATGCCAAATGCGGGTATGCCGATTAACGAAGGTGGGACTGCCGTTTACAAGATGACTTCAAAAGACATGTCACATCATCTTGGAGAGTTCTTGCACAAATACAAGAGAGTGAGAATGATTGGAGGTTGTTGTGGAACTACTCCTGAACACATCAGAGAGCTTAAAAATACATTAAAATCGTATAACTTATAATTCACAAATAAACAATTGATAATATAACAATTAAATGGAATTGAAACATGTACCCCGCGTTAGCTCAGCGTTAAAGGCCGTAGATTTAGTGCAGATTCCTCCACCATTAATTATAGGAGAGCGCTTAAACACACAAGGTTCAAAAAAAGCAAAAAGACTAGTTTTATCGGATGATTTTGATGGCCTAATAGATCTTGGTAGAGAACAAGTACGCGACGGAGCACATTGTATTGATGTCTGTGTAGCAACAACCGAAAGATCTGACGAACTCGAGTTTATGAAAAAGTTGGTGAAAAGACTAAGTCTTGAAATAGATGCGCCCCTGGTAATTGATTCAACCGATCCCAAAGTAATTACTGAAGCAATTTATCATATTCCAGGAAGACCTATCGTAAATTCAATCAACCTTGAGGGAGATGGCTCACGATTCCATTCCCTTGCGCCAATCATGGCAAAATTTGGAATTCCATCAATTTCAATGTGCATCGGACCGAAAGGAATGGCAAAGACTGCAGAAGATAAAATAAAAGTTGCAAGGTTACTCTTTGAAACCGGAAAACAATATGGATTAAAATCATGGCAATACATATTTGACGTACTTACCTTCACGTTAGCAACCGGTGAATCAGAATATGCTAACTCTGCAATTGAAACCCTCAGAGGGATTTCTTTAGTCAAAAAGGAAATTAAAGGATGTTTTACCACTCTGGGATTGAGTAATATTAGTTTTGGTCTTCCCATAAATGCTAGAAAAATTATTAATTCCGTATTTTTACATCATGCATTAAGAGCAGGACTTGATACAGTAATTATTAATGCAAAAGACATAACACCTATTGGAGAAATTCCACAGGAACAAATCAAGCTTGCAGAGGATCTTATATTTAATAGACATTCTAGTGCACTTTCTGACTTAATTTATTATTTTGAGGGCAAGAATGTTACTGTTACTAAGAATTCACAAAAGTTAGAAGAAATAAACAAAGACTGGGATTTTGACAAACGTTGTTACTATCGCATAGTAAATCGTATCAAGGATGGGATTGAAGATGATGTGGTAGGATCTATTACCAACAAACTTGAAAAAAAATTAACGACTAACTCGGAAAATATTGAAAAGAAAACATTGTTAAGGCAACATCCGGAACTATCTCATGAAGCAGCAGTTGAGACCTTAAACGAAGTATTGCTCCCTGCAATGAAGGAAGTTGGTGATAAGTTTGGAGCAGGGGAGCTAATTTTACCTTTTGTACTAAAATCAGCAGAATGTATGAAATCAGCCGTATCGGAACTGGAGAAATATCTGGTCAAAAAACAAGGAGTAAGCAAGGGGAAACTAGTTTTGTGTACTGTATATGGCGATGTTCATGACATAGGCAAGAACCTTGTAAAAACAATTTTTTCAAACAATGGTTATACAGTATATGATCTTGGTAAACAAGTTCCAATTCAACAAATTGTAGACAAAATTAAAGAGGTCGATGCAGATGCGGTGGGATTGTCAGCATTGTTAGTTTCAACTTCAAAACAAATGCAGTATTTTGTAGAAAATGCAAAGAAGCTAAATCTCAATATTCCAACACTATGCGGTGGTGCAGCCATAAATAGTGATTACATAAATAGAATTGCAAAGGCGGATAATGTGTATAAGGCAGGAGCTTTCTATTGTAAAACAGCATTTGACGGGCTAAATATAATGAACAAATTGAGATCTCCAGAAAGAGATAAATTAATTCATGAATGGAATGAAAAGATTAACAAATTTAGCGAAAAGAGAACAATGGAAATAAAGAGCGAGATAGATACCGTAATTAGTAAAGTAAAGCCTGTAAATCCACCAACTCCACCACATGTAGATACTACAATAAAACTTACACCTTCAGAAATTAACCTTGATGAGGTTTGGAAGTATTTAAATAAAAAATCTCTTTTTGTTCTCTCATGGGGTATACGTGGAAAAACTGCATCTAAAATGATTAGCGAACCGGAAGAATTATTCGAAAAATGGAAAAGGAAGGTAATTGATGAGGGACTCTTCTCACCAAGTGTTGTTTATTCTTATTTCAAATGTCACAACCAAGGTAACAAACTTGTTGTGGAATCAGAGAAACAAGGCGAGGTAGGTTTTGAATTTCCAAGATCGACTAAATCAAAACGCCTGTGTATTACAGACTACTTTGGAAAACAAGACATTGTTGCTTTTCAGGTAGTCACGGTCGGTGAAAAGACAGTCTCAAAAATTGAAGAACTAAATTCAAATAATGATTATACGGACGCCTATTATCTTCATGGTCTAGCGGTAGAAACAGCCGAAGCTCTCGCAGAATGGGTTCACAATAGAATAAGAAGAGAATTAAATATTGATAAAAATAGAGGTCTGAGATATAGCTGGGGATATCCAAGTTGTCCTGATACTATGCAACACTTTTTAGTATGGAAACTAATTGATCCGACTAGTTGTGGTATGAGTCTTACTTCTGCGGGTCAAATAATTCCTGAATACTCCACTGCTGCCATAGTAGTTCATCATCCAGCTGCGGAATATTTTATACTCTAGAAAAAATAATAGATTTGAAAAAGATATAATGACAATTAATGATTTTGTTTTTTCATGTGCAACAGATGATGTACCCGCCTATTTTACTTATGAAGGGGAAAACATGCTCATAGTACAATCAAAAGATGGTGCAAAAAATAAGAAAAATGATTTTGAAAAAATTGAGGAGTTTATGAGTGCATTGATATCTCATGAATCCGTACACGTAATTATAACAAAATTGGTAAATGCTCAAATTTCTGATTCATTAGATGATGTTGAGATTATTGTAGAAAGACATGGTAAGAAATTTCAAGTTAGTCTAAATAATATGTTTTTTTCAGCAGATTTTAGTGGAATTATCACATCTTAATGATGACAATATGATTACTATCTATTTTTGCATGCTTCCTTTAGCGATGTAACATAATATTTCAATTTATTTTGTAAATTATGGATATTATCGCCCTTATTTCTATTGATAATTTCAATAATAGCACTTCCAACAATAACAGCATCAGCTCCGTAATTAGACATAAGCTTTATGTGATCTGGAGTACTTATTCCAAAACCCACAGAGATGTTATTTTTATTTGAACTTAATTTTTTTATGTTCCTAATCGTATTAAGTGTGTATTTATTAAAAGTATTTCTGATTCCAGTGGTACCATATACGGAAACCACATAAACAAAACCCGTGGAAACATCAAGTGTTTTTTTGATTCTAGCGTTTGAGGTATTTGGTGCAACAAGAAAGACAGTTGCCAATTCAAGTTTTTTTGAATATTCTAAATATTCCTTAGATTCTTCAATAATCATATCAGGTAAGACAAACCCATCTGTTCCCGCATCCTTAGCCATCTTCATGAATTTTTCAAATCCTTTTTTTTGGAGAATGTTAGAATATGTCATTATCAATATTGGAAGGTCTGGATATCTTTGTCTTGTTTTTTTTATCAAACTCAAACAAATGTCAGGATTGATTCCATTCTGTAAAGCTCTGAATGATGCTTCTTGAATTATTGGACCGTCTGCAATTGGATCTGAAAATGGAATACCTATTTCCATAATGTCAGCGCCACCATCAACAATAGATGAAATTATTTTTTCACTAGTTATTGGGTCCGGATATCCTCCCATAACATAACATATGAGACCTTTTTCTTTCCTTATTTTTAATTCAGAGAATTTTTTCTTAATTCTATTATTTTGTAAATGAAACACCTATTTTCATCCGCCAATATATTTTTTTCTATACTTTATTACTTGGTCTATATCTTTATCACCTCTTCCAGATAAGGTAACAATGATGTTTTGATCTTTTCTCATTTTTTTTGCCAGTTTCATTGCATATGAAACTGCGTGACATGATTCTAAAGCTGGTATTATTCCTTCCAACCTTGAAAGCTTGAAAAAAGTATCCAATGCTTCATTATCATTACAGGTAACATATTCTGCTCGCTCAATATCTTTTAGCTGCACATGTTGAGGACCGACAGCTGGATAATCCAATCCTGCCGATATACTATGGGTGTCATTTATCTGTCCAAATTCATCTTGCAAAAGATATGTTCTCATTCCGTGTAGTATACCTTCAGACCCTACTTTCAGTGTGGCTGAATGTTTTCCTGTTCTAATCCCTAAACCACCGGCTTCAACCCCATACAAAGATACACTGTCGTCATCTAAAAACGGGAAGAAAGTTCCCATTGCGTTACTACCGCCACCTACACAACAGACTAGAGCATGTGGTGATCTTGTAGTAATGTTTTTTAACTGTGATTTAATTTCCTCACCTATTACACTCTGAAAGTCTCTTACAATCATAGGATATGGATGTGGACCTACCACTGATCCTATCAAATAGTAAGTATCTTTGACATTTGTTATCCAATCTCGTAACGCTTCATTTATTGCATCCTTCAATGTTTTTGTTCCTGAATTTACAGAGTGTACTTTTGCACCCAATAGCTCCATTCTGAATAAATTCAATTTTTGTCGTTCTATATCTATTGATCCCATGTAGATTTCTGCCTTCAAGCCAAAAACAGCTGCTGCCATTGCCGTTCCTACGCCATGTTGACCTGCACCAGTTTCAGCAATTATTCTTTTTTTGCCCATTCTCTTGGCCAAGAGACATTGTCCCAAACAATTATTGGTTTTGTGTGCTCCACCATGTAGAAGATCTTCTCTTTTAAGAAATATCTTGGCACCTCCGACATAATCAGTCAGATTTTTGGCAAAGTAAAGTGGTGTAGGTCTTCCAGCATAATTTTGAAGATAGTGATATAATTCCTTCTTAAAATTTGAATCGTTTCTTATTTTTTCATATGCTTTTTCAAGTTCACTAATTGCTGGAACCAATGTTTCGGGAATATACTTTCCACCGTATTTTCCATATTTACCTGCTATTGGAAAATCTTGTAGCTTGGTCATTGTAATGCACTCATAAAAAATACCTCTATGGATAAAATTTTAAACATGAGATAACTCCTTTATCTTTTCAAAAATGTTTCCAGATTCCATTATACTTGTACCTACAAGAAATGCATCAACTCCAATTGATCTTAATTTCTTTATATCATTTGATTTAGATATTCCACTTTCACTAATGATAATATTGTTTTGTTTATCGAATTTTTGTAGTAGTGTGATAGTAACATTAATATCAACTTCAAGAGTATTCAAATTTCTATTATTAATTCCAATAAGCTGCCTTTTATTTTTCAAGACATCCTCAAATTCATCTTCTGAGTGAACTTCAATTATAACTTCCAAATCTTTTTTTATAGCGTATTCAGAAAATTTTTCTATGCTTCCTTCGGCAAATCCCTTATCGAATATGGATTTTATCAACAAGATGCAATCTGCGCCTGCTTTCTTTGCTGCATCGATTTGAACCTCGCTAACCATGATATCTTTCATTAATAAAGGCACGTTGATACTTTTTCTTATAGAGGCTAGATTATGAATAGAACCATCAAACAAGTAGGGTTGAGTTAATACAGATATTCCAATTGATCCAGAATGGGTCATTTGTTTAGCCAATTCCATAGGATTTATCTTGGATTGATCAAGGATTTTACCCTTTGATGGTGATGCAAATTTTATCTCTGAAATTATGGGAACATGATTACACGTTAAAATTATTTTTTTTAGTGAAATTACGGAATGATTGTTATAATCATACATGTCTACATCATACGATCCTTGGTTGATTGCTTTGTAAGAATTTTCTGCCAACGTTTTCAGGCCTGTTTCATTGGAAAAAAATTTGCTCAAGGTCACATCAGAGAGTAATTTTAGTCTTAATCATATAACTGTATTACTAAAATTATTTGTTGCAACATTTCACTCAGTATTTAGTAAATTTTGAACTGGAAAGACATATTTTAATCAAAAGTCTAGGCATGTAAAAGACAATTGAGTTTGAAAAACCACAAAATGGTAATTAATTAATAAATATATTATGATCATGCTATCAATCTAATTGAGAATTGTCAGAAAGTAAGATATTACTTGATAGGTCCAAATTATCCTCAAGATACATACCCAATGAGCTTCATCACAGGGAAAAAGAGATGTCATTGCTTCAAACTATGTTTAAAGACTCGTACCTCAAACCGGATGAATTCATCTTTTCTACTCCACAGATAGTAGGAAGATCAGGAATTGGAAAGACATCTACAATATTAAAATTTTCAAACATACTGGAGAATGAATTTAAGAAATCAGGATTAACACTCAAAGTTGCTTATATAAATTTAAAACTCCAGGGTGGCAATAAATATGCAGTTTATAGATTCCTTTTGGAAAAGATAGCGCCAGAACTTCCATCACAAGGCCTTAGTGCTGAGGAGATGTTAAGATATCTCCTTTCGTATTTGTATGAAAACAAATTATATACTCTGATTATTTTGGATGAAATTGAATTTTTGTTACGATCAAACAAAGACAGTGGCATAATATATGATTTTACACGCCTTAATGAATTTGATTTATCTAGACACTGTAATGTTATAGGCGTCATATTCATAGCAAGAAGCACCGATTTTCATGATAAAATTGACAATTCGGAATTGAGTACTTTAGGAAGGTTACCAATAGAATTCCTACCATATTCTATAGAACAAATAAGCGATATTCTAGTTACAAGATCTTCAGAGTCATTCAATTCTAATGTTGTTGGTACTGATATAATCGATGAGGTATCACTCATAACAACATCATCACAAATAGGAGGGGATGTTCGATATGCTTTGGACCTACTCTTATATGCAGGCAATCTTGCAGAAGCGAACGGAAGTGATCGAATCACACTAGACCAAATTCGTAAAGTACATGGATACTATCAACCATCGATTACAATTGAGGATTTATCAGAACTTCCAAAGAACCATCTACTTACACTGATGGCCATAGTAAAAGTACAAAATAGAAGAAAAAAGCAATACATTGAACTAAAGGAAATTCGTATCTTTGCCCTAGAATTGGCAGACGAACATAAGATAAAGAAATTTGAATTTGAAGATTACATGAACGATCTTCTCGATAGAAAAATAATCGAAATGAAATCATTAAAGGAAATTGGAATGAACATAACATCATTAGTTGAATTAGAACCTTTATTAGAACAACAAATAAATAAAAAATAAATGGATTTTGATAGCAAGACCATTATTGAAAACGGTATTGGAACGATAGGAAAAATAAAGATAATCAAAGCGTTAGCTGAAGAAAATAAAATGGTAACTATTTATGTTCTCCATAAAAGAACAGGATTAAAAAGAGAAGATATCAAACGAAATCTAAAAGATCTACTCAGTATTGATTGGATCAAGGAAAAACGCATGGCAAATACAATGTATCATCTTAACAGAGATAATGAGTATGTGAATGCCATCCTTAGTTTTTTTGCTAATGTAGGTTATATCGGACAATCTTGACACTTAGTTTTTAGTCATGTGAGAAACATCGTATTATCATAGTGTTGAGATTTTAATCGTTTGTTAATTTCCTTAAATTCCGAATAATCTGAAAACGATTAAAAAGGTGAGAATACAAAACCTAATGTGCGGTATAAATACAGCAGATCCGGTAACAAATTTCCAAAGTTCATTTTTATTACCGGAGGAGTAATGTCGGGTCTTGGAAAAGGAATAGTTGCTTCTTCGGTTGCAAAGCTATTACAGCTGACAGGTTTAAAGGTGACCTGTACGAAAATTGATCCCTATGTGAATTACGATGCAGGAACAATGAACCCTACCGCACATGGAGAGGTCTTTGTTACTGATGATGGAGGTGAGTGTGATATGGATATGGGAAATTATGAGAGATTTCTTAATACTCCCATGACAAAATGGCATAATATTACTACTGGAAGGATATATTCTGACGTTATAAAGGCTGAGAGAGAAGGAAAGTATCTCGGTCAGTGTGTCCAGATAATTCCTCATGTAACTGATGTAATAAAAAATAGTTTGAAGGAGCTGGCTAAAAGCTACGATGTTTTAGTTGTTGAATGTGGTGGTACAGTTGGTGATATAGAGAGTCTACCATTTCTAGAATCATTCAGACAAATGGAATTAGAAGAAGGTGATACAGAAACTTTATTCATACATGTAACCTTAGCACCAATTTTGGATGTGGTAGGTGAACAAAAAACTAAACCTACACAACATAGTGTTCAAGAACTCCGAAGGATTGGAATCCATCCCTACATCCTAGCAGTCAGATGCCAAAAACCATTGAATAAAGACGCAAGACACAAAATTTCAATGTTTGCCAGCGTTAGAGAGGAGTGTGTTATTTCATGTCATGATTCTTTTTCAATTTATGATGTTCCAGAAATATTAAAGGATCAAGGAATAATTGATGTAATCTCTGACAAGCTTGATCTGAAAAACCGTAACATAAAATGGGCGGAATGGAAAAAAGTAACAAATTCGTTCTTCAATTTTTCAGGAAACGTCAACATAGGAATTGTTGGCAAATATGTAAATTTACCAGATAGTTATGTAAGCGTATATCAGGCACTGTTACATTCATCTGCAAAATTGGGTAAGAAATTAAATGTTCAATGGATAGATTCTGAAAAATTTGAGAATGGTAATAAAAATGACATCAAAATATTGAGCCAGTTTGATGGAATACTTGTACCAGGTGGATTTGGAGCTAGAGGAAGTGAAGGAATAATAAATTCAATTAACTATGCGAGAATGAAAAATATACCATTTTTGGGAATCTGTTTTGGATTTCAATTATCGTTAATTGAATTTGCAAGAAATCAGTGCGGGATAAATGATGCTAGTTCCCAAGAATTTAATCCTAGTGATAATAGTTCATTGGTAAAATTCATGCCAGAACAGGAACATGCTCAGAACCTTGGTGGATCAATGAGATTAGGGAAACACGATATAACAATTGTGCCCAAGACCTTGGCCAACAATTTATACCAAAATAAAAAAATTCAGCGAAGGCACAGGCATAGATATGAATTTAATCAGCAATACCGACAAATTATAGAAGAAAAAGGCATGGTATTATCAGGCCATTCCGACATGGGAAGAAGAATAGAAATTGTTGAAATTCCGTCGAACAAATTCTTTTTTGCTGTTCAGTATCATTCGGAATTTAGCAGTATACCAGGTAGGCCGGAAGAAGCTTTTAAAGCCTTTATGGCATCCTGCGTCTAGGTTAGAGTTTCAGGTTTAACTCATACGTTTTTTGTCTGGCATCGCGTAAAGAGGTCTTTTTCCTAACATATCCACGTTGGATAAGATGACTCAATGACAATCTTATAGTCCGCTCTGGAAGCATAGTTCTCTTGCTCAGATCTTTCTGACTTAATTCACCTTCATATTCAAGTGTTTTTAAAATTAATTTAGCACTTGGTGGCATATCAAGTAAATCTTCTGCCAATTTTACCTTTTTAGCGATAATATCCATGGGAGAATCCTTAATTAGCCTCACAAATTTTGCTGGGAATTCATGTTTTTCACATACTATGTTTTTTCTCACAGCTACCCTTTTTCCTCCATCTAGGACTACTTCGCACAAGTACCTACAGAGTATATCTTCAATTTCCAATTTATCAGTATTAGGTACGATTAAAGGTCTACGAGTATTGTCCATAGAATTAACCGGAACAATGACAAAGACCTGTGACCGTTGTAAAACCATTGGTCCTCCTGCTGACATACCATAAGCTGTGGATCCGATGGGTGTCGAAATGATAACTCCATCGCTGTTATCATGCCAGATATCGTTTCCATTAATTTTCAATATGTATTCCATCAGAGTTGCACTTTTTCTTGGGAACAGTGAAATATCATTTAAAACTGGTTCAACTTCTTTACCATCAACATTAACTGAAAGTCGGCATACATTATCTATTTCGTAATCGCCTTTTTTTATCCTGCCTATAGATTTTTTTAAATCGCTTACATCAATTTGGCCCAAAAATCCAGTTGAATCAGATTCGTATATCCCCAATACCGGGACAGAGAAATCTTGAACATAATGCGAATAGTCAAGTATTGCTCGATCTCCACCAGGAGTAATCACAATATCCACATTTGAAGTCATCATTTTATCAGATCTTTTTATTATATCTGAATCGATGTTTTCATCATCCAAAATTTTCTTAATTTTGCTTATTAGACTATCGTCCCTGGAGTTTAAACTTGAGATAGCCACTTTCATTCTAATTATTTAAAGTCAACAGACACTCAAATTTAAACCTGATTTATGACCATGTTTGTTAAATCTTTTCATAATTCATTATATTGTAATAATATGAAGCGTTCTCTTCTATTGCCGATCTGTGGGGTATTTTTTCAATTCCAATTTCTCTTGTTTGGAGTGCCGCAGTTAAAGCTCCTGCTGCAAAACAAAATGCCCATACAGGATCTTTTTCTTTTAGAATGGTGCACGCAAATGATGAAACTATGATATCGCCCGATCCGGTTGAGTCGGGAGTATCAATTTTAGGTACTTTTAACCAATAGTGTCTTTCATTTTCAAGAAGATGAATAGTCTGATTCTGTGTGTACATTACATAATCTATTTGATACTTGGAATGAATTTTTTTCATCCCATCTATTCCTTGAAGACCTTTTGTAAGACAAGAAATTTCTTGGTTATCTAGTTTTATTCCATTTACGTTATTGATGGGTAAATCCATGCTCTTTAATATTGATATTCTCCCGGTGGGATCAGCAGCTCTTGTATATCCCTGTGGGTCCAACATGATAAACTGATTTTTTTCTCTTCTTGAAGTAAGATATTGCAATATATCTACAGATACTTCATCAAAAACGGGACTTATTATCCAACAATTAGATTTTACTTTTTTTATTTCTTCAATATCGATAGCATTACATTTTGACTCCAAGAATAATTCGCGATCATTTTCATAATTCTTTAAAATAAATCTGGTTGTTGGAAGATCGGAGTTGTATGATGCATTTAAAGAAATTCCATGTTTTTTAAAATATTCAAGATGTTTGGAGTCAAGATCTTTTCCAAAATGAGTAAAGAGTGTTGTATCAAAACCAAATTTTGTTGCAGTTATACCACAATAAGATGCTGGTCCCCCTAGGCTTTGGATTGACTTGCCGTCTTTAGACACAATCTCGTCTAGAACTATATTGGACAAGATAACAGCCTTCATCGTTGAATGATCATTAATTCTATTGCTTTGATAAATGTTGACATGAGTAATATCAGAAGATTTAAAATAAAGAAGAGAGAGAAATTGTTACAATGCCAAAGAAAAGGACAAGTAGAGGACGAACCAAAGGCGGGAAAGGAAGTTCAGGAACAGTTCATTGTAGTCAGTGCGGGGCCATGGTTCCTAGGGATAAAGCAAAAAAAGTTACGGGTAGAATTACATTAGTAGAACCCACATTGGCAAAGGAATTAGCAGCTCAGGGGGCATATATTGCACGTTCAATGGATGTGAAATTTTATTGTGTTTCTTGCGCTGTGCATAGAGGAATAGTAAAAGTTAGATCAGAATCGGAACGTAGAAGGACAGGAAGGCTTGGATAAAATATAGCACTATATCCTTTTCAAGACATACCTAAATCTTTGAACAAAAGAGAAACTTGAGATTAAAATAATAATGATAACTCCCCACTGAATTGAATCTGAAATTGGAATCAATCCGCATATCGATAAAATTAACAATCTTTCAGCTCTTTCACCTATTCCTACACCCTTCAATTCAATACCCAGTGATTCTGATCTTGCTCTCAGATAGCTCACTAATATAGACGACGATAAAGCAATCATTGCTAAAATAGGATTTGATAATCCACCTATTGCTATCCCTATAAAAATTAGAGCTTCAGAAATTTTATCAAAATTAGAATCTAGAAAAGCACCTTTAGTAGTAGATCTCTTCATCACACGCGCTACACTTCCGTCCACTATATCAAAAAAACCTGAAAGCAAGAGCATGATACTTGCAAATATTTGTAAAGGAAACTCGATTCCTTGTTCATTCAAAAAATTCGTGATACCAAAGAAAATGCTAGATAATATGGCAAATCCAAATCCAATCATACTCCAAAACGTTGGCGATAAACCAAGTGAACCGAAATTATTTCCTATTAGTGTTGTAATGGGAATTAATTTTTCTCTAAACCTATTAAGCAAGTATTATCATATTATTTATACATCTAGCAAATATTCTTATTGTTATACAGATGAGATCTAAATAATTCAAATTATAGGACTTGAAACTTTGCCGAATCAAAAACCTAAACTCCATTGTCGTATAATTGTTAATCTCTTGTTATCGTCGTCCTTTGTACCGTTTAGTAAAGTTCATCATGTTCTATTTCTTCCGAACTACAGTCTACGGTTTTTTCTATTGGTAATTTTGGTAATTTTGGATCTTGTAGATTTTTTACTAATTTCCAATTATTTGCTAATTGAACTGCATCAATCTCGCAGTTGGTAATAATTTTATTTTGATAATTAACAATGGGATTCATTAGATCATGAAAGTTTGAATGTCCCAATCCAAGTGCATGTCCAAGTTCATGTTTCAAAACAAGATTCAGAGTCTCTTCATCTATCTTTTCTTCGTTAAAATTTACCGAGAGATGTATTTTGACCTTTTTTATGAAACCTTTATCATCCAGAACGCTTGTAGTTTGACCGACAGTTTTTTCTCCTTTATGTTCAAAAGTTATCAAAACATCTGCATTGGATGGATCCTGAACTTCTTTGAACTTTACATTCTCTAACTTGGAATTCCAATCTTCAAAAGAATTTTTCATAAAGGTATCCTTCTGGTTATTTTTAACATGAAATGTCAATATACCATCATTCAATCTATCACCCCAGGTACAACATATTTGTAAAATATTCTGGTTATTATCTCTGGTCAAGTTATTGACTTCAGGAAAGGATTTGGGGTATGACAAAATTGCTACTATAATTACTACATTCAGCATGATACTGAAATTACCTGTTTTTTTCAATTATATCAGTACAAGTTTTACAATTCTACACTGTGTGTATTATTATGGTCGATAAATTACATCCTAAGCATAATCAATGAACGGTTAAATGCATGAAGATTTTGATTGACCTGTGTGTGTTATCAATTTGAATTATCCAATCGTAAAAAGACTTTAGAAATAATGCTAGGCATAATTTCCCTTGATTGATGATCTTGCACCACATGCCTCACATACCAGAAAGCCTTGTTTTTTCGTTTTTTCTGTTCTAGTATCTGGACTTTGACAGACAGGACATATAACATAGTCCCTTACGTACCTTTCCAGTAGGGCTCCAAAAGATGAGGGCTCCTTGCGACCTAGAAAGATAACTCTTTCACCAGCAATATATCCTGCAGATGCAAGTTCTTTATTCAGATAAAGTAAGAGCTTTTCAGGTTCCCTTCTTAATGCCTTAGGAAAATCCATGAAATTTCTAAAAATTGTTCGTTGGCCAACCCAGATAATTTGAGGCTTAGGAATCTCCAGTCTTGTTGAATCTTTCTTTGAAGCATTGACCAAATTTCCCTGAATTCTATTTAGGAGACTTTCATATGATTTATCTAATTTGTGCATACTATTTCGTATATTGAAGGCTTTAATGTTCTTTGTCATGAAAGAAAAATTACGTACTAATGTTTCGGATTAATGTGTACCAATAAATCAATTGGTTATCAATAACACAAGAATATCAGTGCTGTATGGTATGGTAATAGACGAGATCATATCTATTATTTGGCCCCATCTTTAAGCCAATATAAAAATGGTACAATTGGATCATCATAAGGCAATATCGTAGAATTCTTAACATTAAAACCAAGGAATAGCATACGTCCTTCTAACTGTTCTACTAGATCTGCGGGTAGATCAATACCTCGAAGAGGATTGAATAACTTGAAAAAATAATCTTGTTTGTAGTAGGCAAGATGCCATGCGTAACATTCTGAAAGAATCGTTGGATCTTTTGATATCCTTTTAGTTATATCAAAATTCACTTTCTTATTGCTGTTCTTATTATTTGAATCAATCAAAATTTGCATTGATCTTTTGTTGAAATTTTCTCTCAACATTTCTTGGTTCATATTAATGGGATTGTTTGAATAAATCCTAACCTGCCTTGCAAGTTGGTCCATCGTTTTTCTAGCAATATATTTTACATTGGTAATTTCCAATTCCCCATTTACTTTGTAATCTTTACCAAAAATGTAAAAAGAGGCAATTAATTCATCTTTTTGTGTGAACGGCAAATTTGATTTTCCATTTATAAAGCTTAATACTCTATACGAAAAATCTCTAGGGATAAAAATTCCCATATATGAATCTGAAATAATCAACTTTTGTCTTTAGAAATTTGGTTAATGGAATATTAATTTAAAAGTAACAAAAATATATTTTTTGGAAAAAATGAGGAAAAGATTACCTAGTGTGCATGTGGCGGAGGCGCACTACCTTTTGACAAAGCTTCATTGAACGTACCTGAAGCTTTTTCATGAAATTCAAGTGAAGCTTGATCTACTTTTACAGCTTGTGGTGGACAAACTGAAACACAGGCCATACACCAAATGCAATCATGTTCACGAATTGCATCTGCCTTATCGGTATAATCTTTACGTTCATCTTTGACATCGCTGCCTGTACCATTCCATGTCTGATTCTTTGCCTCTGTAGCAGGAACATCATGTTCTGTTCTATACCACTGGAATACCTGTACAGGACATGCTTCGATACAAGCACCATCGGCAACACATGAATCCCAATCAACTGCTACCATAGTACCGCTCACACCAATAGGTACTATTTGTTCACCCCTTGCAGCATAGGCAGCCTTTACTTCTTCGTTTTCTGCAGCTTCAGCAATTTTTCCTGGTCCCCACATAAAATGGAAATGTTCACCATCTGCAAGTTGTATCTTACCAGTAACTTCATGATTTTTTGGAAAGTCCGGATCTATAGGCATGTTTATCCTTTTGATCTTTGTCTAAATATTATATAAACCATGTTGTGTAAAAGTTATCAAGATGCATCTTGCCAACCTTAATTATTCAAGTAGGTAATTGGAATAAATTTTCTTTAGTCTAACTTTGTCGATTTATTTGTATTAATTGAATATCTTGCTATGACTTTATGGCTTCTTCAACTTTATTCGCTATTAAATCTATGTCATTTTCTGTCAGCGATGGATGCACGGGCAATGACAGAACACTCCTCGAAGCCCATTCTGTTATTTTAAGATCTCCATTATGAAATTTTGAATAGTAGGGAGTTTGATGAACTGGAGGATCATAATAGATCGTTGCACCGATTCCATTATCATTTAACAATTTTTTTACTCTATTCCGAAAATTATTGAAGGCTACGGTATAAAGATACCAATTATATTTAACTCTAGGATTTTCTTGTGGAAGAACTATATCATGGTTGGCAATCTTAGCTCTTAATAGTTCTTCTAGTTTTTTTGCATTAATCGTTCTTTTGTGCAACATGGATTGAATTTTTTTCATCTGTGTTTTTGCAATAGCTGCAGAGATTTCTGGTAATCGCATATTGAATCCAATTATTCGGGTATCATATCCATCCACCATTCCGTGATTTCTTATCATTCTAAGTTTTTCTGCAAAGTCATCGCTATTGGTTGTAATTGCACCTCCTTCTCCGGAAGTTAAGACCTTTGATGCATACATGCTAAAACATCCCATTTCACCGAGAGTTCCTGTCTGTTTTCCATCATATGAAGAGCCTAAAGATTGGCAAGCATCTTCAATCACCAATAAGGAATATTTTCTTGCAAATTCTAGTATTTCATCCATTTTTGCAGGGTGACCGTATAAGTGAACAGGGATTATGGCCCTAGTTCTTTTGGTAACCTTGTTTTTTAGATCAAGAGGATTAATTGTGTAGGTATCTTTCTCAATATCCACGAAGACTGGTTTAGCGCCCGTACAGGCTACCGAATTGGCAGTTGCAACAAAAGTAAATGAAGGAATCAAAATTTCATCGTCTTGTTTAATCCCTGCTGCAAGAATCGAGGCATGCAAAGCCGCAGTGCCAGAATTTACCGCAACAGCATGTTTAACGTGCAAGAAATTAGCTAATAATTTTTCAAAGTCCTGAACCCTTTTCCCACCTAAATAGGAAGCAGAGGTTAAAATTCCTTCATCCAATACCTTGAGTATTTCTTCTCTTTCATTTTCATCAATTTGTGGTTTATTAATTGGTATCATCTATGGTTCACAACTAACAATTACTATCATACGAAATAATAATGCTATTTATAATTAAAACGTCTCAAATATATTTAATTTTATAGTTTGATTTAAACAAATAAAAATAAGAAATATTGCAAGAATCTCAAGCAGATGTGGCAGAGTGGTCTTCTTAAACTTAAGAACACAGTAATGCGTCGGCCTTGAGTTAGGCCGAAAGAAAGCCGATTCGCCTTCGGGCGAGCAGGAGTTCAAATCTCCTCATCTGCGTTATGATTTGTCAATGACATGTTTTTCAAATTTAACTATTTTAAGGCAATACAATTAAAAAAACAATTGAATAGAATTATAAAAAATCACATATAATGCAGGACATGGAAAAAAGACAACTACTTCGACTTGTAATTCCTTCGGCTATAGTTATAATTGTAAGCATTCTAACCATGAAATTTTCACCCTCTGAAACTTTAGTACCTTTACCTTCGCCAGTATCTAATTCAGGTAATTTGACAATTACCAAAGGAGTAGAAATTACTGCAGAAGGATTAGAAGCTCCAAGGTCTATTGATGTAGCAGACGATGGAAGAATTTTCTTCACAGAACAACATGGAAGTATCAGAGTTGTTGATGAGAATGGTACTCTTTTAGAAGAACCGGTTGGGGACATAAAAGTTGAAAATCTTGAGGAAGCAGGTTTATTGGGTCTTACACTACATCCAAATTTTACCCAAAATCATTTGTTCTATATGTATTACACATATTCGAACAATACAGGACTCTTCAATAGAGTCTTGATGCTCGAAGAAAACGAAAATAGAATAATTGATTCTAGGACAATACTGGATGGTATTCCAGGAAGTGAATTTCGTGATGGCGGTCGTATTAAATTTGGTCCAGATGGAAAATTATATGTGTCAACAGGAGATGCATCAATTCCTGAATTATCTCAGGATCTAAATTCTTTGGCAGGAAAGATTCTTCGTATTAATGAAGATGGAACAATTCCACAAGATAACCCATTTTCAAATTCGTTCGTATACGCATATGGATTTAGGAATGTCCAAGGACTAGCATGGGATCCTGAAAACGGACAGCTATATGCTTCTGATCAGGGAGGAGCGGGCAATGATGAGATAAATTTAGTATCAGCAGGCAAAAATTATGGTTGGCCTAATGAACAATGCAATGGGAGTACTGAAAACACACGGCCTTTGCTTTGTTTCAATCCCCCCTTAGAGCCTTCCGGAATCACCTTTGCATCATCAAATAAGTTGGGATACAAGGATCATCTAATCGTCGCTACACTTAAGGGGTCACTCTTGAGAGAAATTGATCTTAAAACTAGTAGTCAAAATACAATCCTTGTTGGATACGGTCGTCTTGCGGATGTTGTTGAATCCAGAGATGGGTCAATTTTTGTTCTTACTAGTAATACCGATGGGAGGGCTTTGCCACAACAAGGTGATGACAAAATATTAAGGCTCTTAAGATCATAGTAGTCGTACGCATGAAGACAGAAAAGAAATTTTACGAAATGAATCTTGAGGAAAGACTATCATCCATTGCATCAAAAACCAATCTTACAAAAAACGAAATTTCAACTATTGTTAATCAAGCTTTACCATTTGAAAAAATTGACAGAATGATAGAAAATGCAATAGGGATTTTTTCGTTGCCTCTTGGTATAGCAACGAATTTTGTAATAAATGGAAAAGACTACTTGGTCCCTATGGCCATTGAAGAATCCTCTGTAATCGCAGCCGCAAGTCATGCGGCAAAACTATCGAGATTTTTTGGAGGATTTAAGGCAAGTGCTGATAGTTCTATTATGAGAGGCCAGATTCAAATAACTGACCTGTTGGATATCAAGAATTCTATTCACATAATCTCAAAGAACAAAGAAGCTCTACTCAGGATTGTCAATTCTCGTTCAAAGAATGTGAAAGCATTGGATCTAAAAACAAGAGTAATTAAAAATGATATTGACAACCAAAAAATGCTTGTCGCAGAACTATATGTTGATTGTAAGGATTCAATGGGTGCCAATAGCATAAATTCAATGTGCGAACTACTGGGCCCCGAAATAGAGAGAAAGACAAACGGCAAAGTTATACTAAAGATACTTTCCAATTATTCAACAGAAAGGATTGCAATCAGTCAAGCTACTTTCAAGAAAGAAGAACTTGGAGGCTCCCTCGTAGTTGACAGAATACTATCTGCTTTTGCTTTTGCATTCTCTGATCCGCATAGGGCAGTAACTCATAACAAAGGTATTATGAATGGAATAGATGCAATTTCTATTGCCACAGGTCAAGATTTTCGTGCTATTGAGGCCGCCGCTCATGCCTATGCATCCAGGGATGGAAAGTACAGGACACTTACTACTTTTTCAAAGTCATCTGAAGGTGATCTAATTGGGAGGATAGAGATTCCATTATCAGTGGGTATAGTAGGAGGGATTTCTTCGGTACATCCTGTTGCGAAAATTGGTTTGAAAATATTAGGAGTCAAATCAGCAGGTGAATTAGCATGTGTTATAGCATCAGTTGGGCTTGCCCAAAATTTTGCAGCAATCAGAGCACTATCTACAGAAGGAATTCAGAAGGGACATATGAAACTACATGCAAAAAATATAGCTGTCGCGGCTGGGGCAACTGGTAAATTAGTTGATATTGTATCTCAAACTATGTATAAACAATCAAACATTAGTCTAGACAATGCTCGAACAATATTGCATAAATTGCAAAATACAGAACACGGTTCAACCTAGAATTATTTTATAAATAATTTTGAATAATTCTTCATATTATTTATCAAAAAAATTATCAAAACATAGTTCCTTAGATATGAATTTTCAATAGAAATATATCCCATTAAAAAGATTCTTCGAATATCAAATGACAATCGTAAAATTTGCGATACCAAAAGGCAGTATCGAAGACCAAACGTTTAAGATCCTTGAGGAAGCATGGCAAACAGTTAGGGGTCGTGGAAAAACCTATAGAGTTAAGCTAAGTGATCCTGAAATAGAAGTCAAAATTTTGAGACCACAAGAAATCCCTACATATGTTCAAGAGGGCTTTTATGATATAGGAATTACTGGTAAAGATTGGGTTGTTGAGGCAAGTGCAGAAGTTAAAATTTTACTAGATCTAGAATATGGTCAAGTAAATCAGGTTATAGCGATTCCGGAAAATTTTGAATATAACAATTTGACTGAATTGATAGAAGGTTTCGCAAAACAGAAACGAACTTTAAGAATTTCGTCCGAGTACCTTACAACTGCTTCAGCGCATGTACGTTCTAACAAATCATATCAAAAATATTATGGTGATATTAGCCCAATGATTATTACACCGTGGATGAGAATTGGGGAAAATAAACTGGTTGAAATTTTTCTGTCTTTTGGTGCCACCGAAGCAAAACCACCTGAAGATGTAGATGCTATTTATGATATAACTGAAACAGGCACTACACTCGTTCAAAACAATCTAAAGGTTATTGAAACCGTGGCTCAATCAAGCGCACAATTAATAGCAAATAAGAATTCATTGGATGACAAAATAAAGGCCGAAAAAATTGCAGACATACTTGCTCTAGTAAAGGGAGTTGTGGAAGCCAGGAAAAAACTCCATATTTTTGTAAACGTGAAAGATGAGAACTTGCAGAAATTGTTGGAAAGCTTACCTGCCCTAAAAAGACCCACAATAAGCAAATTGAGTGAAGACGGGTGGTATGCTGTTAATACAGTCATTGATAAGAATGAATTCATAAAGATAGTTCCAAAGTTAAGAGAGATAGCTCAGGGTCTTGTCGTGATGCAACCAAAGCAAATACTCCCATTAGAGGAACTTAAACAGGTTATGGGTCAGTGATAAAAAAAATAAAAGTAAAGAATGGAAAAAAAGAAGCAATTCTCATTCGCAAGTTAGGGCATATTCCTCAGAAAAGTCATATTGTTGAAAAGATAATTAACGATGTCATTAGATTTGGAGATAATGCAATAATAAAGTATACTGAAAAATATGACAACGTAAAAATTGATTCTATTGTTGTAGATAAAGTGGAATTTAAAAAAGCTTACCAAGAGGTGACAATGAATCAAGTGAATTCTCTTAGAAAAATTAAGAAGCTTCTTGAAAAGAATGAAAAAATGGTGTTAGAACAATTGACTAGAATCAAATCATCAGCAGATGGAATAAAGATTGAGAAAGTTGTCAAACCCATTGCCAGTGTTGGGTGTTATATTCCAGGAGGAAGAGCACGATATCCAAGTACGTTGATAATGTGTGCGGTACCTGCAAAAATTGCAGATGTAAACAGAATAGTGGTAGTAAGCCCTCCCATGAAAAATGGTAATATTGATCCTCTTACACTTGTAGCCGCCGATTTATGTGGTATACACGAAGTTTATAAAATGGGTGGTGCCCAAGCAGTAGCAGCTCTTGCATATGGGACTAAAACAATAAAGAAAGTAGATAAAATTGTAGGTCCTGGAGGTCTATTTGTTAATATTGCAAAATTTCTTGTCAGTAACAAGATTGCTATCGACATGATAGCAGGTCCAACTGAACTCTTAATATACGCAGATTCAACGTCTGACCCCAAACTTATAGTCAAGGATTTAATTTCACAAGCAGAACACAGTAATGATACAATTTGTGGTGTCGTTACTACTTCAAAGGCCTTGATCGGAGGATTAGAAAATGAAATTGAAAAATCATTAAATAGTTCCTTACCAAGATTGGATATAATATCAACAAGCTTTAAGAATAATGCCTTCATTGCTTTATGTGATGATGAAGAGAACGGTATATCATTTATGAATGAATTAGCACCTGAACACCTTGAAATATTATCGAAAAATCCAAAACAAATAGCTTCAAAAGTTAGAACTGCAGGCGTTATTTTACTAGGAAAGTATGCTCCGTCTGCGGCAAGTGATTATTGTCTCGGCTCAAATCATGTGTTACCAACTATGGAATTTGGAAAGTCTAAATCCTCACTTTCTGTACTTGATTTTATGAAATTGGTTAATCATATTACAGTAACAAGAAGAGGTCTTTACTCGGTTCAAAAGTGTATAAAGGAATTGGCAATTGCTGAAGGATTACCGAACCACTATTATGCCGTAGAAGAGAGGTTTAGAAATTGAATTGACAGATTGGCTAATGAGAGAAATAAAGAAATTTTCAACGATCGAAAAATACGCAATACCTTCTGGAAATAATTATTGTAAATTGGATGCGAATGAAAATCTTGTTTTAGACAAGAATTTTCTTACTAACATTTCTCTAAATAGTCTAAAAAAAATTGATCTGAGAAAATATCCCATCGAGCTTTATGAAGAGTTATACAAAAAGCTCTCAAATTATTTAATAATTAGTAAGAAATCATTGGTGCTAGGAAGCGGTTCTGATCAGATTATAGACTTGCTTTTAACACTAATTGGAAGAGGAAGGAGGTTAACTTCCATATACCCTACTTTTTCTTACTTTAAGACAAGATGCCAATTACATAAAGTAGGGTTTTCTGAAATATTGTTATCTTCTATTGATAATACCCTTAACAATGGAAAATTTATAGAGGACGCAAAAAAATCTCATGCAATATATTTATGTTCTCCTAATAATCCCACAGGAAACCAATTTGAGAAATCCCAAATTTTAGAAATTTTGAGTTCCTTGGAGGATAACCTAGTAATAATAGATGAAGCGTATGTGGAATTTGCAAAATATTCTTTAACCAGACTTGTACAAAAGTATCCAAATCTTGTAATTCTCCGCACCTTTTCAAAGGCTATAGGCTTAGCTGGTGCAAGAATAGGATTTATGATCGCAAATGAAGAACTTGCGGATTTATTTAGAAATAAGATCCAGTTACCATATGCAGTAAACAGCATTTCACTTGCTATCGCTATTTCAGTTATCTCTAATCCCGAAAAAGTGGAAAAAAGTATATCATTAATAAAGGATGAAAGAGAAAGACTCTATCACAATCTCTCAAAAGTCAAAAAAATAAATGTCTACAAGTCAGATGCAAATTTTCTGTTTATAAAATGTAATGCAAAATATGATAGAATTTTAGAGGCTTTAGAAAATTCAAGATTAATAGTAAAGGCATTAGGCAACATTGAGAACTATGGAAATTGTATTAGAATAACGATAGGTACAAAAAAAATGAATAACAAGATATTGTCCATATTTAACAATATTCAGTAAATTAAGTAGATTCGATTAGAATGAATTCAAATGCATGTATTATTTTTGATATTGATGGTGTGCTGATTGACACTAGAAAATCTTATAACAAGACAATAAAAAAAACAATCGAATATTTAGTTAAATATATAGATCCAACTATTGAAAATGGAAGAGCATTAGTTAGTGACGAATTGATTTTTAAATTTCGTAAATCTGGAATGTTTAACAATGATACTGATACAAGTTATGCATTTATTTTGAGTATACTATGTGGACCATCTAAATTTTCTGATTTACATTTTTTTATAGAATATATTACAGATAATGCAACCGCAAAAGGAATAACTTCGGTAGAAAATTACATCTCAACCTATTCGGAAAGCCTCCTAAAGAAGATAAAGAAGTTGATAAATTATCCAGGTGATATTCACAGTAGCATATTAACCCGGGTTTTTGACGAATACTTTTACGGACCATCTTTGTTCAAAAAACAACACAATACTATTCCGAAATATTATTTTGGCAAGCCACTGATAGAAAATGACAAAATCTTGATGAGCCATCCAACTATCAAGAAAATATTGAATTTTTTTGATAAGAGAGTAGGAATTGTTTCTGGTAGGAGTAGATTAGCTGCCGAGTACTCTATGAAAACGCTCTTCAAATTTTTTGATAATAATGGTTCAATTTATTTAGAGGATGAAAAAAGGGAAATGAGTAAGCCGGATCCTTCGGCATTGATAAAATGCATTAAACGATTTGGAGTCAGTAATGCTTTTTATGTTGGAGACTCCACGGAGGATTTATTCATGGTGCAAAGAGCAAAGAAGGTGTCGAATATCAACATTGAATTAATTGGAGTATGTGCCTCACATGTAAGATCAAATCAAGTAAGGAATCTATTCAAAAGTAATGGAGCTTCATTAATTGTTAGAGATGTCAATGAATTACCGAACATATTAAATAAAGTTATGACCCAATTTTAAATACCAATTGTCAGATACCCAGAAGGTTAGGACTGCATCGTTAAGCAGAAGTACATCTGAAACAACAATAAGCGTAATTGTTAATCTTGATGGTCAGGGCAAGGCACAGATTAATAGCGGTTTGAAGTTTCTGGATCATCTCATTACTACATTTTGCAAATACAGTTTGGTTGACATAGAAGCAGATGTTAAATCTCACGATTCAATTCTACATCATTTGATTGAAGACATTGCTATCTGCATAGGACAGGGATTGGATAAGGCATTGGGAAACAGAGCTAGAATCATGAGATTTGGGTATGCCATAGTCCCTATGGATGATTCACGGAGTAATTCAGCAATTGATTTGGTTCGTAGACAATTCTCCAAATTTGAGTTAAACTTGGAAAGGAATGAAGTGGAAGGTATAGCAAAGGAGGATATTGAACATTTCTTTAGATCTTTAATACAAAATCTTGTGGCCTGTACGCACATATTAGTAGAATATGGAAAAGACGATCATCATAAATTAGAATCTGCCATGAAGAGTTTTGCCGTTGCGTTTAGAAATGCAGCAGCTATTGATCAAAGGAGAAAAGGATTGCCAAGTACTAAAGACATGATGTAAATGACCAAGATTGCTATTTTTGATTTTGGAGCAGGCAATCTTTTTAATTTGCACCAATCCCTTCTTAGAAATGGTGCACATGATGTAGATATTATAAGAAATCTAAAGGAATTAAAAAAGTATGATGGATTGGTTTTACCAGGAGTTGGTAATTTTGATAGTGCAATTAGTTCTATACGGGAAGATGCAGTATCACTCAATACGGCTATAGATAGTGGAATGCCGATACTTGGAATATGTCTTGGTTTGGAAATGTTATTTTATAGAAGCGAAGAAGGCTCTCTTGACGGTCTTAAAGTGTTAGAGGGTGATGTATTGATGCTTCCAAAAAAGAAGGTAAAAGTTCCTCATATAGGTTGGAATAATTTAAGAATTATCAGAGAAAGTAATCTCCTAAAGGGGATTCCGCAAGATTCTTGGGTATATTTTGTTCATTCTTATCACATCGAGCCAGAAGATGAAAATCTGATTGCGGCAACAACTGACTACGGCTCAAAATTGCCCGTTGTAATAGAACGTTCAAATTTGATCGGCACACAATTTCACCCTGAAAAATCAGGAAAAATTGGAGCTCAGATTATGAAGAATTTTATCAATATTTGTGAAAAAAACGAATGAAAGTACTTGCCGCAATAGACATAATGAATGGGGACGTAGTTAGATTAACGAAAGGAGACCAATCAACCAAGAAGGTATATAGCAAAGACCCTGTTCAGGTAGCAAAAAAATGGGAAAAAGACGGTGCTGATATGTTGCACATTATCGACCTTGATGCAGCACTGGGGAATGAATTTAACAACCTGTCAACAATCTCAGAGATATTGCATTCCGTAAATATTCCAATTCAGATTGGGGGTGGTATTCGTCATATTGAAAATTTTGAAAAAATTGTTAATATGGGTTTTTCAAAAATTGTGATTGGTACTATGGCTTATCGAAATTTTGACGAAATACGTGTACTGAGCAAAAATTATAGCGATAAGATTGTCATTTCGCTAGATGAATTAAATGGGAACGTTATGATTGATGGTTGGAGATCTTCTTCTAATTATAAGATTGAAGATGCAATAAACAAGTTCAATAAACTGGGAATAAACATTTTTCTTCTGACTAGCATTATTAAAGATGGAACACTTTCAGGACCTGATATTGTGACTTTAAATTGCATTAATACTGATCGAACATCTAAGATAATAGCTAGTGGAGGAATTTCAAGTTTGATAGATATCTTGAAAGTTAGATCAATTGGATGTGATAGTGTGATTCTCGGAAAAGCTCTGTATGAAGACAGACTAGATATTAAAAAGGTGAAGGCAATAGCTTAATGCCACTATCTAAGAGAATCATTCCTTGTCTAGATGTGGATAATGGAAGAGTAGTAAAAGGGATTAATTTTCGAGGGGTTAAGGATGCTGGTGACCCTATTGAGTTAGCAAAAAAATACAGTGATCAGGGAGCTGATGAGCTTGTTTTTCTAGATATTACTGCATCAAAACAAGACCGTGAAATCATGAAGAATATAGTTAGAAAAGTAGCCAGTGTAATAGATATACCTTTCACAGTGGGAGGAGGAATTAAGACACTTTCTGATGCAAGAGAGATCCTTCTTAATGGCGCAGACAAAGTTTCTATCAATACTGCTAGTGTCAAAAATCCAAAATTGGTAACAGATCTCATGAAAATTTTCGGAAGGCAATGTGTTGTTGTAGCAATAGATGTCAAGAGGAATTTTAGAGTTGGTGACCAACATAGGATAAAGTCAGGCGTTGACAAGAACTTTTATTTTGAAGTTATGATATATGGAGGATCCAAGGGTACTGGTATTGATGCTATCCAGTGGGCAAAGAAAGTAGAAGAGCTTGGTGCAGGAGAAATACTATTGACAAGTATAGATGCAGATGGTACTAAAAATGGTTACGATATTGAATTAACAAATATAATATGTAATAGTGTTAGAATACCTGTTATTGCATCAGGCGGCTGCGGCTCATCAGAACACATGTTTGAAGTATTTGATAAAACTGACGTCGATGCGGTTCTTGCGGCTTCAATATTTCATTATGATAAATTGACGCTAGATATGGTCAAAACGTATTTGGCGGAAAAAGGAATTCGAACTAGATTATGACTAAAATGCATATTCAATTTATTTGAATTTTGTGTAAATGAAGGTAATTTAATAGTCGAGCTCATCGCAATGTTAGTGCAAAAATAAAAATGCCTGCTATCATTTCGATCGTTAAAAAGTAATCCTTAATTTTCTTGATTCTGCTGGATTTTACCTTCCTGAATCCTCTAATGATATGTTGATCCCTAATAGTAACAAGAGCATACAATCTAGTCAGGGCCATCAAAAAGTTCATTCCTAAATATACCGGCAGTATAAAAAGATCTTTTGGATTGCGTCTTAAATGCGGAATAATTTTAATGGTCCTTCCAACCAGCCACAATATGATGATTGAAATCGCCAATGTCCATTGATTTTCGATAATGGCTATAGAGAAAAATATTGGACCAAGCAATAGTGTAAAAACCGAAATAAAACGATCTATCATACAGAATGCAAGATATGGACATTTCCATACCCATCCATTCCATAAACTCTGGAAATCAGAATTATGACTATTTCTTGCCCATCTATTTCGTTGCCTGATAAATTGGTTAAAGCCTGGAGCGGCAGATGAATAAATTATTGCAGAACTCTGGTAATACGTCTTCCATCCTTCTTGTTGAACAAGTCTTGTAAAGCATTTATCTTCGCCCGATTCTTTTTTCCTACCCAGTATAATCTCATTTAGGAAGAGATTCATCTTGGGTAATAGAATTTCCCTTCGGTATAATGCAGTTTTTCCACTTAAACAAGACAGGGCCTTTCCTCCTGCCGTTTGTGCCGGCATATCATAATAGTTTCGCATATCCCAAAAAATATCAGTCATCTTTTGCCAAATTGTTTTTCTTTCAATTGGATGATATCTTGGGGTCACTCCTCCAATTTTTGAATCAACATGGAACGGTCGCAATGCATTTTCAAGGAAGTTTGAATCCCACATAGTATCACTGTCTGTTAAAGCAAGAATCTGACCCTTAGATTCTGAAATACCATCAGCGAGGGCAGCTCTCTTTCCAGGCTTTGAAGTTATTATCAATTTAACATTAGTTTTTCCTTGCTGAAATTCTTTAAATTCAGCTATGCATCCTGTATCAGATTTATCAATAATTGCAATTATTTCAGATGGTCTATTTTTCCACCATGATTCCAATGATCGTCTAAATATCCTCTGGTCTTCATTATATACAGGTATAATTACTGACACAGTAAGAGCTGCTGTGCTTTTTGAGCTCAGTTTATTTGATTCTGGTGTTATCGGAGAATACAGAGTGGCAACTATTTTCTTGATAAACCATATAGTCCATCTCCAAGTTCCGATTATCCCGAGTGGTATGACTAGCCAATAATTGTATAAAGTACTTGGCACGAAATTTCTAACTAAATAATTTTGCAACCCGTTAATTTGATAAAGAATATCACTTATATCAAACCATATAGGCGATGAAACCAGTGAAATTGCGAATCCTACAAGTAGTATGTCAAAAATTATGTTGCCAAAAATTCCCGTATGCTTTTGAAGGTCTAGGACCTTATAGGAATGCACTTTTCTATCTCCAATTCCATATTATTTATTAGTAACTTTTATTATGAACTATAAATTAATGAAGTAAGATGGTTCTTGTTAATTTTTACTATATTTCCTTCGTGAATATGAAAAGGAATTATATAAATATGATTAATTATAACCCCCCTATAATAAAGAGGGATTTTGAACGAGTAAGATAAGTATTATTGGTTCGGGTATAGTAGGAAGTGCAACGGGCCAAGGATTTCAGAAGCTAGGTCATGAAGTTATTTTTTACGACATTTCAAAAGAAAAACTCAGAACTATAGAGAGTAATGGGTTTGATGTAGCAAATGATTTGGGTGATGCATTATCACGAACAGATATGTCATTTGTTTGTGTGAATACTCCAACCCATAACTCTCAACAAGATCTTTCTCAGATACTTTCTGTATTATATCAGCTCACAAACTATCTCAATACGTCTGAAAAACATCATTTGCTGGTCTTCCGAAGCACGATGTTGCCTGGAACAATGCGTAGTGTAGTTGTGAACTATCTCGAAAAAAATTGTACAAAAAAGAGAGGGGTCGACTATGAGGTTGCTTACAATCCAGAATTCCTAAGACAAAATTCGGCATTGGATGATTTCTTCAGTCCGGATAGGGTAATAATAGGAGAGGAAGGTAGTAATGAATTATCAAAATTATTAGTGCAGATATACGAACCTTTGACAAAAAATATACTCACTACGTCATTTGAGGCTGCAGAGTTAATCAAGTATGCATCAAATTGCTTTTTGTCATTGAAGATTTCATTCTTTAATGAAATAGGATTGATATGCAAACACTTGGGAATAGACGATAAGGTTGTAAGTTTAGGGGTATCTTTGGATAAAAGAATTGGCAAGTATGGCACTGAATTTGGCAGACCATTTGATGGAATGTGTCTACCTAAAGACACTCAGGCGTTAGCTTCATTCATAAAACAAAATAGGATTGAACCTGACTTGCTGGAAATAGTACTGAACATAAACAAGAAAATCGAAGACCTAACAAGTACAAGACAATTAGTCTCAGGTGCAAGAGAAACTCATTCTTAATGCGCAATTTTTACTCTTCAATAATTTATATTGGGAGTTAAATTTTTCTTTTGGTAATGAATTTGTCTGTTTTTGGGTTTTCCTTTATTTTTTTATTAATTCTAAATATTTCACTAATAACTAATCTAAGCTATGCTCAAGGAGCAAACTCCAAACCTTTGATTGGAGTAAACATGCTAGGTTACTATACCAGTTTACCTCAAACACGAGACTTTACCAATCCTTTTCCTGATAACTACTACGATCAAAGTTTTAAGATAATAAAAGACGGGGGAATGAATCACGTAAGATATGTATATTATTGGGAATCTTTTGTAAAAAATCCTACTGCATTCATAAGTGAATTAAAATTTGTTGCGACTCTCGCTGACAAATATGGATTAAAAATTATATACGATAATCACCAGTTTCATACTTCATCATGGCTTAATCCTCAAAGAGGAACCGGTTTTCCAAACTTCTTATTTCAAAATAATTCAGAATATGCCTATGGCAGTGGAGGAGGGCCTAAATATCCATCAGCGGCAGCATGGTGGACTCACTGGTGGAACAGAGAAACTAGCGATATAAATGGTACTGATGGGTGGACTCTACAAGCTGAATTCTTAAAAAAAGTGGTTAGCGCTGTTGACAGTCATACCAGCACAGCAGGATATGAAATACTGAGTGAACCACAGGTACATAGTGTGGACCAGTGGGAAAAAATTGGGAAATATAATACATTCCTGACAGATGAAATGAGAAAGGTAACTAAAAAAGACATAATATACAGTATGACGATACCTGTTGATCTTAAAAGTATCATTGGAGTTAATGCCACAAATCTTGCAAAGATGGCACCGATAAATAAGACAAATACTATCTTCAAGTTTAGTATATACGGACTGCCATCACCCGGTAGCTACCAGGAAGAAAGATTGAATATGTTTGTAGCGACTGGCAATTTATCAGGAGTTCCTGTCTATATTGGAGAATGGAACAATGTGGCTAGAGATAAAGTAATAAACGAAGAAGGAGACTTTGTCTATGAGATAAATCCAGAAGCAAGTGATATTACGCCAGAAGATACCACAGTGATATTAAAGAAATTTAATGAAATAGATCCATATGGATGGGCCTTTTGGTATTGGAATTTTAGACCACACAGAGTTGAGAACTTTAATTTGGTGACAAGCGATAATAATGGTAATTTAATCCCCACGAAATATTTTGATATTCTAAAAAACGCTGTTCAATCCGTTTATTTAAGTAATGCTACTAAATAGTATGTCAATGTTATAAATATTATGAATAAAGCCTCTTCTTCATGGTAACGCAATCACTTTAAGAAAGCGTAACCTAAGAATATCAATTTACAGAGCAGAACGTCCATAAGGTTTAATTCCCGTTTAAATATCATATCTTGGTGGATAAAGAAGCTAATTGAAGCTGCAACTAAAGTTAAAAGATGGAACTAGACTTCGATCATTATTATTTATTCTTATCCCAATTGTTCTTTCTTCCTACACACACCTATGGAATCCTACAGGGTTTCCATCACTACACACAGACGAAGGACATTACCTGAGGAAAGCAATTTCCACTGAAACTGGTCAGGGTCTTCAACCACAAGAAAGATATCGAGCACCTTATTTTGGCCAAATTTTCTTAGCAGGTATCTTTAGCATGATTGGTTATCCAAATGTCGATAACTTGGGTGATAAAAATCCTGTTGAGCAACTGTATCTGGTTCCACGCCTAATTATGGGGATTTTGGCTGTAATTGATACTTTTCTATTGTATAGAATCACAGAATACAGATATGGCAAAAATGTCGCAATTATTGCCTCAATATTATTTGCTGTGATGCCATTTACTTGGATGACTAGAAGAATATTTCTAGAGTCAATTCAGCTTCCATTCATTTTAACATCAATTCTCCTTATTCTCAGTCTTGGCAGAGGTCAGCAACAAAATACCAAATTTACTTTGATTATTTCTGGAATTTTTATGGGTCTTGCCATATTTACCAAGATACCGGCTTTCACAATAATTCCGCTGGGCATAATTATGACATATTTACTTACTAGAAATAAGAAATATGTACTAGTTTGGTTGGTTCCTGTTATTTTGGTTCCATTACTGTGGCCGCTTCACGCCACACTAAATGGAGATTTTGACAATTGGGTTAATGGAGTACGTTACCAAATCAGTAGAGATAGACCTCTAATTAACACAATAAACACATTCTTTCAGATAGACCCTGTTCTGTTTATTTTGGGCTTGGGAGGTCTAGTATATTCAGCCATAAGAAAGGACTACTTCCTTTTGTTATGGTCAATTCCGATTTTCATCTTCCTCCAAGTAGTAGGTTACGTTTCTTCATTTCATCTACTCTTGTTGCTACCTCCATTTTGCATCGCAGGAGGAAATATGATTGAAAAAATTGGAAATAATATATCCAATATTAGAATGAGAAATATTTTACCGTACCTGAGAATAGCAGTTATTGGGATATTTGGTATCAGCAGCATAACCATGCTAATTACTTTAAACATGAATTCAAGTTATTATCAGGCACTTGCTTTTGTTATTTCTAATTTACCCGATAGTAATATCAATTCAAATTCAAATAGCTCAAAATCAGAGGATAGAGTAACATTGATTGGAAATCCTCAATATTTTTGGATTCCAGAATTTGTTTTTAACAAAACATTTGATGCCAAAAACTATTACAGCAAGACTCCATTCAAGACAGATAAATACATGATGATTGTTGATAGCCGCTTTTTAACAATTTTGGATAACGATAATACGTCCAGGCTAAATTTGGCATATAATGCTACCCATAATTTAGCTAGGTTTGAACAAAATTTCACTGGGAGTATGGACTCCAATAAGTATCCATATACCAATCTAAGACTAAGTCCAGAAACACGGTTTATTGAACTAAGATCCAATTACTAAATGTATTATTGAGATGGTGTTTCCAAACCATTTAATTTGACCTTCTAGGTTTTAGTTCTCGTCATTAAATGCGTATACTTTTGTTACATTCAGATTTTATCGAATATCAACCTATTTCTAAAGAAGTACAAACAGCAGAAGATATTCCTTCGAAATCTAAGGTAAAAATAGATGAAGTGATAGTGGGATTAATTGCGGTTGAAAAAAATGACGATGAGTCCATAATTGGTGATGTTTGCAAGGAATTAAAGACATACGGGGAGATGATAAAATGCGATAATTTACTAATCTACCCCTATGCACACCTAAGTTCCGAATTAGCAATACATTCCAAAGCACATGCATTATTAATTTCCATTGAGAAGCAGACAAGAGATCTGTTCAAGAATGTAAATAGGGCTCCGTTTGGTTGGACAAAGTCATTTAATATAAAAATAAAAGGACATCCACTTGCAGAGCATGCCAAAACAATTCAAAAAAAGAGCGGTAGCAAAATGGAATCTATTGCTGAATCAATCGCATTAAAATCAGAAGATGTGCTCAACTCAACCTGGTATGTACTTGTACCTGAAGGTAGTCTGATTCCAATAAATGACTATACATTTGAAAAAGAGAGTTTATTAAAAAAATTAGCAGATTATGAATTATCCAAAAAGAGAACAGTAGTTGAAGTTCCACCCCATGTAAAATTAATGAAAAGATTGGCAATAGCTGACTATGAACCTTCCTCAGATGCTGGAAATATGAGGTATTATCCTAAAGGACGTTTAATGAAATCGCTAATAGAAACATACGTAACAAAAATGATACACGAATATGGTGGAATTGAAGTTGAAACGCCGGTAATGTATGATTCTAATCATCCATCAATACATAGTTATTTCAACAGATTTCCAGCCAGACAATACAATATACAATCAGACAACAAGCAACTTTTTTTAAGGTTTGCCGCATGCTTTGGTCAATTCTTAATGGCCAAGGATTTCCAAATTTCTTATAAACAGTTGCCATTGAAGCTCTATGAATTAACTAGATATTCATTTAGAAGAGAAAAGAGTGGTGAATTAGTAGGCCTTAGAAGACTTAGAGCATTTAGTATGCCAGACTGCCATGCTTTTTGTAAGGATATTGATCAGGCAAAAGAAGAATTTGTTAAAAGGTTTGAACTGTCATTGAATGTAATAGAGGGCCTGGGTATTTCCTCAAATGATGACGTAGATATGGTTATTCGTTTTACTTCTGATTTTTATGAACAAAATAAAGAATTTATTGCAACATTTGCAAGTAGACTAAATAAACCAATTCTTGTAGAAATGTGGAAAGAGAGGTTTTTTTATTTTATCGTAAAATGGGAATTTAATTTCGTAGATAGTATGGGAAAAGGTGCTGCACTGTCCACTGACCAAATTGATGTTGAAAATGGTGAAAGATACAAGATTGAATTTGTTGATAGTGATGGGGAGAAAAAATATCCAATTATCTTGCACAACTCTCCAAGCGGAGCTATAGAACGTGTAATATTTGCCCTATTAGAGAAGACAGTTAAAGATGCAAATACGGCCAAGGTTCCGACTTTACCACTATGGCTAACACACACACAGATTAGGATCATCCCTGTATCTTCAAAACATTTAGAATTCAGTGAAAAAATTTTGGATGAACTAAACAAGAACAACATTAGGGCTGACATTGATGATAGAGAACTTTCTGTTGCAAAAAAAATTAGAGAAGCAGAGTCTGAATGGATTCATTTCATACTAGTCATTGGAGATAAAGAAGTCGATGGTAAAGAACTGGTAGTTAGAGAAAGAGTAGTTAAATCGCAGTATAATATCTCATTGGTTAATCTTATAGAAAGGATCAAATTAGAAATTTCTGATAAACCATATCTTCCATTAAACCTGCCAAGCTATTTGTCAAAACGCCCGCTAATAATGGTATGACATTCCAGTAGTAATTTGATAGTTAACAATATATTTTTTGCCTTATTTTTCATTTTTGAATGTTTTTATATTTCGTGACTTAAATTCCATTAAATGGGAAGAGTGGACAAAGGGGTAAACTGCAGTGTAAATGGTTGTGAAAATTCAGCAGAGAGATCCATAAGTGGAAGTAAGGCGAGCATGGCTTCAGACCTAGTAGTTAATACTTCAAACAAAAGAGTCTATTTGTGCAGACAACATTATAAAGAATGGAAAAAAGCAACAAAAGAAGATAGAGAAAATGAGAGAGCAAGATGGGGATAAACAAAGTAATAATTAACAATCAATCGTATCTAGACATATTTTCTTGGAATGATTCTTAGAAGAGTTTGTGTTGCAAGTGTTCCTTCCCTGTAGTCATCGTTCTTGAGCGAAACCTCTACAAGGTCCATTCCTACAAGATTTGCCGAATCGTTAATACTTCGAATTATTTTTACTATTTCAAATGGATCCAACCCAAATGGTTCTGGTGTTCCCGTACAAGGAACATATGGCAAATCATAAACATCAATGTCAAATGATATGTATATATCTCTATTTGTGGTAACTTTAGAAATATATTCAGATACATTATCAATATTATTTTTTATTTCCCATGAGTCAAATGTTGTTATGCCATTTTTTTCTGCAATTTTATTTTCCTCTATATCTGCCTGTCTGATTCCTATTTGTATTATATTTTTACCCTGAATATATCCTTCTTCTATCAATCTAAAGAATGGAGTAGTATGACACAGCTTCATACCATCATATTTTGATTTTAAATCGCGATGCGCATCAAAATGTATTAGGAGAGGCTGCTGATCTGAAAGACCCTTAAAACAAAAATATGATATAGTGTGTTCACCTCCCAGGATGAATGGTTTCTTTTTTGTACGCGACAATTCTTTTACTAGAGGAGGAACATTTTGATCCAAGAAGGAAAATATAGAATCTATTTTGTTAGAATTATGATCTGGTAATTTAAGATCTCCCAAATCAAAAATTTTTGCAATTTCTTTAATATCTTTTTTTTCATCGAAAACATAGGTTTCAATTTGACGTCCAGAGGTGCTTCTAATTGCTTCAGGTCCTCTGTTGGTGCCTTTTCCGAATGATGTTGTCAGTTCCAGTGGAATTCCAAAAAACACAATGTTTGCATCATTAAACGAAATCTTCATGTCGATATCACCAAAAGAACAACCGGCATTGGTCCTTTCTGGAGTAATAAATAAAGAGTCCAAAAGATCTAATATTTTTGACAATGTACCTCGATAAATACTAGAATATAATTATATTTATTTTTTATACTAATCTAGAAATAATATGCTAATTTGACCAAAATAATTCATCCAAGTTGCTTTGCCTTGGTTTACCAATGATGGACTTGAAATTTACATCTAGAGCGGTTAAAAGTTGATCGAAAGTAGATTCCATTGCTTCTAGGTATTTTTCAGTATCTATTTCTTCGTACTTTGCTAGTTCAACTGGTTTAACTCCTTCAGAAGTCTTCGTCTTTACATATGAGATT
>Ga0184623_10000060_pt1 | contig 40707 bp, 21 predicted proteins | sample PLM1_100_b1_FD_133138 | JGI IMG/M metagenome (GOLD analysis project Ga0184623, IMG submission 133138) | Groundwater sediment microbial communities from an aquifer in East River, Colorado, USA - PLM1_100_b1 | ecosystem: Environmental > Terrestrial > Soil > Riparian zone | place: USA: East River... | reverse complement strand
CGCGTCGATCTCGAGCGCCAGCAACGGCCGGAGGATTGTGTCCTACGCGTGGAACTTCGACGACGGGACTCCGGTGGACTGGCGGTATGTCGGTAGCCTCGCGCCGCCCAAGCTGGACATCTTCCTCGTCCACACGATCTGTCTCGGACCGGTTGCCGGCCCCTGTCTGTTCGAAGGCGGGGGCAACGGGCAGTTCACGGAGATGGTGAACATGCTGCGGAAGCTGGACGTCGTCAACAAGGTGGACACGTGGAACTTCATCAACTACCCGTTGTTGCCTACGGCGCCCTCGCTGAGCAAGATGCTCCAGTACGACGTAATCATCATCGCGACGAACTGGGCGTACGGCAATTACAACCCGTTCAACCTCGCGCGGCGCCAAGTCGGGGACCGGCTCGCGCAGTACATCGATGCAGGACGCGGCGGCGTGCTGTCCACGATGTGCGTGTACTGCACGTCTGGCGGCAACGACCTGTTCAGCATCCGCGGGCGGTACATCGACGAGCAGTACGGTCCGTTCAACCGGGCAAACTACCTGTTCCCTGGCGCGACCGCGATTAACGTCCTCGACGAGAGCCACGATGTGTTCGCGAAGGTCGGTACCGATGTGGGCAGTTCCTTCATCCACGACGGCAAGCTCCCGATCTCCAAGGGTGGCGACAACGCTGCGTTGGGCCGAGACGGCCTGTTGCTCGCGACATGGGCGGACGACGGGACGACGGCGGTCGGCGTGAAGGACCTGAACAACGGCATGCGGACAGCGCACCTCGGCGGATGGCACCTTCCGCCCGGCGCGAGCAGCCCGGCACTAATCCGGAACATGATCGGCTGGGTGCATGGCGGCATCCCGAGCCCGAAGATCGCGCCGTTCACCCACACGTACGGTGACAACGGCCGGTACGACGTGGACCTGTCGCTCATCGACGACGACATGGGCTTCGTGTGGGACACCGCGGCGAACCAGCCGCTGGCGGTCCTGCCTGACGCAACCACGGCGCACCGGGTCATGCCGGTGACCGTGAACAACGTCGACCCGACGATCGACCAGTCCTCAATCCAGGCGTACCTCGCGTCGAACATGTGCCTGCGCGTCGCCGGGAAGCAGTGGGGCACCGTCTCGCTGAAGTTCTACACGGACGGAGCCTTGTCGACGAGCGTCCAGGTGGTAAGAGCGCCCGGGAGCCCGAACAGCCAGGCAAAGTGCGCCCTGACGAGGATCGATGTCCTCGCCGCGCACACCTGGGGTGCGACCGTGGAGTTCACGCCTCTGCCGGGGAAGACCAGCGGCTCGAACCCGTTCTGGGTGATCTTCGATCCGTGGCGGAAGGTGAACCCGGGACACGGGACCACCGTGTTCTCCGGTACCTTCAAAGTGCAGAACCCGGCCGGGTGGCTGAAGATGATGGACCTGCCGAACCTCCGGCGCAACCTGTTCGATAGCGGACGTGGCGCGCCCGTCGAGTTCGCCGCAACGGCGAGCGACCCGGGCACGGACGACCTCGCCTTCGTCTGGATGTGGGAGGACGGCACGAGGCAGACGATCCAGGTCCACAAGAACCTGGACGGCTCCGTCTCGCAGGGCGTGATCGCCGATCCCCACTATCTCGGATTCGGCGAACCGTACTTCGACCGGGCAGGGAACACCGTCCGGAGCCCCGCAGGCACGATGCACTTCACGGTGCGCGACATCGCGACGCACCGGGTGAGGGTCGACCAGAACCATGACGGGGACGACGACTGCTGGGACAGCGACGCGATCGGCCTGCCGGGGACCCTCGATGATGACGACTGCGGCGACGGTCACCACGACGGCCGGTACCACGACGACGACTGGGGCGACGGTGACTGGAGGCACGCTGACGACGACGACTGCGATGACGAGGACGACGACGCAATCGGCTTGCCCGGAACCCAGAACGGCGACGACGATGACGACGACTGCGGGAACTCGGCCCCACAGGTCATGTGGGTCGCGCTAATCGTCCTCGACGACGACAACTCCCGTGGCTACGCGTCGGCGTTCTTCCACGACGGCACGGACATGGAGTTCCTCGTCGTGCGGCTGTCGTAAGCAGGACGCGAAAAGGAAGGGACGCGAGTCCCTTCCACCTTTCCTTTTCATTTCCCGACTGGGAGCGGAGCGGCTCCCCGCCCTAGCGGTGACGATCCACTTGGTGGCTCGGACCGGATCCGCGGTAAGTCGAGGATAGCGCTCGAGGGCACTGCTCGGTTGTGAGAGCCGGGATTGATCGATGGAAGCTGCGGTCATGCACGCGGGGTCGAGCGGCTTGATCGGCAACGGATTTTCTGCGGGGATCAGGTGCCCCGGACCTCGCACTCCCTCAGGAAGACGGGACTCCCGAAAACCTCGGCTCCGTCTCTGAAGGGGGCTTACTCAAAGAGCGCCCCGCATCCGGGGCACGACTTCGCGTCCTTGTCCACGCCCGTGCCGCACTCGGGGCATTCGAAGGCGTACTCCTGGGGGACGAACTCCTGAGGCACGGCCCCCGGAGCGGGAGGTGCGGCGGTCTGCGGGGCGGACTCCAAGCGAGGTGCTTGCTGGACCTCCGCCCTCGGCGTCCGGCGGCGACGCCTCGCGACGACAGCCACGACCACGATCGCGGCCACGATCGAAGCAATCACCAGCGCGTAAAGGGCGATCTGGACGAGATCGAGCCCTCCGAGAGGACTGGGGATCAACTCGATGTCCCCCAGGTCGACGGCGGGGTTCGCCTGGTCCACGGTGACGGCCGAAATCGTTTTCGCCTCATACCCCTGCGAGGTGAATCGGACCTGATACGTGCCGAAGGGAATCCCCGACAGCACAAAGCTCCCGTTCCCGTTCGCGCTCGTCGTGGTCTCCTGCACAAGAGCCCCGCCCCCACCATAGAGTTGCACTACCGCGAGAAGGCCAGCGCCGGAGTGCACCACACGGCCGAACACCCGGCCGGAGGAGGCGAGGGTCGTGAACGACCACGTCCCGCTCGGAGGCCCCCATTCGTACCCGTCGAACGCCTCGAGCCTCCAGTAGTACCTCGTGGCTCCGGTGGTCGGGACGATCGCGGAGGTCGCCCCCGAGGGAGTCGTCCCCGTCGCCGCCCCGAGGAAATCCGCCCGGGTGGCGAGGGTCCAGCGGTAGCTCGCGGAATCCGCTTCCGGGTCCACGACAGGGGTCCACTGGAGGGTCACGTTGTCGGGCCCCTGGTTGATTGCGTTGTTCGGAGGGCCGGACAGCGTCGGGGCAGGGGGTGGCGTGTTCATCCGGAGCAGGAGCCGGGCGGGCGCTCCCCAGATCCGGCCATCGAAGACCCGCACCTCCATGCGATACGTGGCGCCGTCGGAGAGAGGGTTCCCATTGTAGACCACGGAGCTCGTGGATCCCGTGGAGTTCGTCCACCAGGGGAGCCCGCCCGCGACGGCCGCGAGGGAGACGTTGTAGCCCTGGATGAAATCGTTCCTGTTCGGGTCGAAGGACGTCCACGCGAGCCGGGGCAGCGGGTTCGTGAGGTGGAGCACGGCGGGAGTGAAGTCCGGCGCACCGTCCGCGGTGAGTCCGGAGGCCGTGGGGGCCCGGTTCACCTGAAGGTTCGCCAGGCCGGTCGGGAAGGGCGCGACGATGTCGGGGTTCAAGACCTGGATGTACGCCGCACCCAGGATGCGGAGGACGATAGTGACGTCCGCGGTGGCGTTCGCGGCGATGTCGATGACGCCCAGGATTTGAACGGGAGACCCCGCGGCGATGTCGATGCGGAACCCTGAGAACATGATTCGGCCTCCCGAGAACGAACCTTGCCCGAGGACGACGTCCGGAGCGCTGGGGAACCCGTCGCTATCGATATCCCTGTACAGTTTCACCAGATCGACATCTGCGTCGGTGGACGATCCCACGCGGTCGACCCGGAGCCCGATGAAGGAGACCGAGTTCGAATTCGCCTGGAGGACGGCGCTGAACATCTTCACGTTCCGCCGGCCTGCGTCACCGATGATCGGCGCGTCGTCGGAGAACGTGAACAGGAGGAGATCAGAGGGCTCCGTGAAGACGGTCGGGCCGTTGAGCGGCGGTGTGCTCGTCTCCAACCGACTGTCGTTTGCAAGGAAGGAGAAGGTGTAGTCGCCGCCGGGCGCGGTCAGGTTCCGGGTGAGTCCGAACCGAGCGCCCTGCGTGTAGTTGTTCGGGGAGCCGAGCCATCCAAGGAGGGACATCGGGAGGACCAGGACAGGCGCTCCTCCCTTCAGGATTGTGACCTCAATCCGTGCGGGCGGATCCGCGTCTGTGTCGCGGTACTCCACGGACCACGTGAAGTTCGTGACGTACACGAACCCTTGAGGCGGAGCCACGGACCCGTTGGAGAGCTCGGGGGCGGTGGGCGGGCATTCAACCGCTGGACCCACGAGCTCCGGCGTCGGGGTCGCATTCGCCCCGGTGTCGTCCCAAGCGGAGAAGATGTATGAGTACGTCTGGGGACAGGTGCTGAAGGACAGGACGGTCCCGAACACCTTGCCATCCGTGACGTCCCGGTCCGCGGGGGCCGTCTCGGTCATCGAGAACGGACTTCCGGCGATCTCCGAGGCGCCCGCGAGAACGTGGAGGCTGGGCTCGCCGAGCGCGGGGAAATCCCCTCCCGCATCTGTGTACTGAATCCGGAATTCGAAGGTAGAGAGGGTTGTGCCGTTGTCGGGGGAGACGCCGTCCCCTACGAACCCCGGCTCCCCCGTCCAATCGAGGCTGGGGGGCGTGTTCACGGGAGGGGAATCCGCGAACCTGAGCGAGCCATACCAGGTCGGGGGGGCCGAGGAATTGGCGAGGGGCCACGACGAATTCGTGAGGCGGTCCCGGTCCTCGATTCCTCGGGACCAGTTGCTCCCAGCGGCGAACCCGATCTCGAATCCCGCGGGGATCGAAAGCGGAACTTCTAGGAGCCGGAGTGGAATCCTGAATTCGTAGATCCGGTGCGGGGTCGAGGAAAGCGGGGTCCTGTCGAACCCGATTGAGCAGGCAAGCCCCGTGTGGTTCACGTCTAAGCCCGCATTACAGGCATCCTCGATTTGCCATTTCGCCGTGGTGTCGTTCCAGACCCCGTGGAACGGGCCCATGGGCCCGCCGGTCCCGAACTCGTCGTCGGCGGGCGCCAGAGGGAAGGCGGTCCGGTTTGTTCGGAAGGCGATCGAGGCGCTGTCGTTCGCACCGGCGGATGCGTCGCCCACCGCGTCGTATACGATGTACAGGTAATCGATGTCGTTCTCGACCGCGAGGAGCGCCGCGACGGAGTTCCCTCCAAGCCTCGCAAGGTCCTTCGAGTTCCCGGAGGACAGCACGTACTCGCCCGCGACGATCTGGCCGTCCGGGTTCGGCGGGGTCACCGCCCACCGGGAGTCGATCACCGGAGGGGAGCCGGCGATCACCGCGGACAGAGGCGAGGTTTCGATCGGGAAGTTCGCGCTATCAACGCGGTCCGCGGTCCCTTGCACGGAGACGGATGCAGCGCTCGGGATTCTCGCCCCGACGAGGTCTCCGGCGACGGCGTCTGGGGCGATGTCGAAGGCGACGATGAGGGTCTTCGGGACCCCCGCCAAGAACTGGAGGTTCAGGGCGAATCCGAGGTTGCCGGTCCCGTTGAACACCGTCTTCGAAAGGAGCCGGTCCGTGGCGGGTTGTAGGATCAGATCGCGGTTCGTGTCTTCGAATACCTTCGCGAGGTACACGTCGGAGGGACGCGACCCCAGGAAGTCGACCCCGATCCGGGTGACTGTGACGGCGCCCTTGTCCACGTCCATGGTCGCCGTGATCATGGTGGCGTCCGTCTGCCACTGGGTGACGTTCGCCGGGTTCACCGCGGACCACGCGGTCACTCGCAGGGTGTCCGCCCCTTCGACAATCCGGGTCCGCACGCCAGTGAGGTAGGTGTTCAGCGGGAAGTTCGCGGCGGAGACGTTGTCCGGAGCGTCGACCGTGACGTACGAGGCCGTGAGCACGCCCGCGCCGATCCAGTCCCCCGGTATCGCGTTGAGCGACACGTCGAACGAGACGAAGAGGTTCTTGCCCGGACCCGCCGGGATGTTGAGTGGGGTTGGCAGGATCAAGTTCGCAGACTCCGGGCTCCCCGATGGTGTCCCCGCGATGAGCAGGGAGTCCGAGAGCCTGTTGAATTGACCGTCCCCATCCACGTCCCGCCATAGGGAGATCCGAGAGACGTCCCCCGGGAGGGACGTAACCCCCGTCACGTCCACACGGACCCTCCGCAGGTTGATGGAATTCGTCGCGGTGGAGACGTTCAGCCCCAGGAACGGGACGTCCTTCTGTCCCGGCTCGACCGTCGCGGGGGCGAGGGAGGTGCCCCGCACAATCAGGGTGTCTCCGCGCGGCGGCGTCCCCGGCGGCAGGAACAGGATCGCCAGGGAGTTCTCCAGGGGCAAGGTGTAGTAGAGGTTGCTAGTGCTGCCGAGTGAGTCGATACCAACGAGAGGATCCGGTGGCGGGTTCGTCAAGGTCGAGTACTGCAAGAGGATCCGACCGTCCACAACGCTCGGTTCCTCGGTGAGGACAATCTCGAACTTCTGTGGGTCCGTCGTCGGATATGTGAACACGCCGTTCCATGTGACGATGAACCGTCTCGGCGAGGACACCGTGTCCGCCCAGACGTACACGTGCCCGCTCGCCGGGTCTTCGGGGTTGAGGTCGTACCCGAAGGCGGCCACGAAGGCGTCCATCCCCGCATCCCACGGGTTGCTGCTCGGCGTGTTGAATGCGAGGAATCCGTTCGCACACACGTACGCGTCATTGTAGATGATGCCGTAGAACCGAAATGGGAACTGGAACGGGACCCGGTTCTGTGTACAGCCTTCGTCGGCGAGGAGGAGATCTTGACCAAGCGTCACTCCGTCGATCCAATCGTATGCCACGCCAGGCGTGGGCTTGCTATCCGTCCACGTGTAGCCGTACGTGTCCGGCCCCCCGGACCCCGCGAGGGCCGGAGGGACGAGCGAAAGGAACGTCGACGAACAGACAAGGGACAGGACAAGCAAGCCGGTGGCGGGTCCCGGACGAACCAATCGCAATGAGGCGCGCTCCCCCAGATGGCGACCTCATTCGTGCCGCGTTGGATAAAGATTCGCATCGCTTTGGCGGAGGCAGCGGAGGCATCTCTAGGATCCAGAGAGCTAAGGCACGAGCGACCGCCGTGGCGTTCCGCAGCCACCCGCCTTCCGACCGTACCTCCTCAGCAGAGGGCTCCTCGGGACGATTTCCCTCGCGACCACACCGGACCCCGGCGGGAGCCCTCCTGGGTTCACGGTGATTGCCGTCATCCGGAGTCGTTTTAACGATTGAACCAGAAACTATTTGACACGTCCCTAGGATACGCGCGGAGGAGCTTCCATCCCCTCGCTCCGGCTTGGGGGAAAGGGAGGAGGATTCGCCATGAAGAGGGTGTACAGGGGACTCGCGGTACTTGTAATCGGATCTCTGTTGGCGGCCTACGTCGTGGTCCTGCTTCCACCAACCGTCTCCGCTGTGTCCCACACGTGGACCACGGATGCGGATTTCAACGCCCCCGGAGTGACGTTCACGAGCACGGAGGTCGTTGGGACCGGTGTACCCGCGCGCGTGGAGCTCCTGAAGGACGTCACGGACTGGAAGAACGAGAACCCGGGAACGAACCCGGGGCTCCTCGAAGCAGCCGCCGTTTCCTTCGACTCGATGGAGAACGTGACCGTCCTTTTCGGCGGATATTTCTACAGCGATAAGACCTGGGAATATGACCATGCGACGAACACATGGACGGAGATCACCACGACCCCGAAGCCTCCCGCCCGGCAGTCCGCGGGCCTTTCCTACGATCCGGTGCAGCAGGTCGTCGTCCTGTTCGGCGGATTCAACGACACGGACTTCCTCACGGACACCTGGGAATACGATGTCGGGACGAACACGTGGGCACAGATCACCCCGCCCACCTCGCCCCCGCAGCTGGTCGACTGGCCCCTCGTGTACCACGCGTCCGCGCAGCGGCACATCCTGTTCGGTCAGAACCTCATAACCGGCGTGATGCAGACCTGGGCCTACGATGCGGGGGCAGACACGTGGACGAACCGGAACCCCGGCGGCTCCCCGTCCCAGAGGAGCGGCTTCGCCCTCGCGTACTCGACGGAACGCGACCAGACGGTCCTCTTCGGGGGCGCCCTCCTGATGACGCTCTATGACCAGACCTTCGAATACAACTACGGGGCGAACGGCTGGAGCCAGATCAGCGTCACGGGCCCCACCGCTCGAGCCGGCCACGCGATGACGTACCGGCCCGCCTCGATTTCCGTCCTCCTCTTCGGCGGAGCGACGAGTGCGGGGATCTCGCAAGAGACGTGGCGGTACTACACGGCGCCCGGCGGGGCGCCCACATGGTCCCCGGTCAATACGTTCACGAAGCCGCCGGCGCGGAGCAGCGCGGCGATGACGTATGACACGAAGGACGACGTGGCGGTCCTATACGGCGGCGTCAACTCGGGCGGGTCGCGCCTTGGAGACACGTGGACGTTGGGTGCGGCGTATCGATCCGCGGGAAAGTACGCCTCCGGCGTCTTCGATTCGGGTGGCTTCCCCGTGTGGGGCACCCTGTGGTGGAACAAGACGCCCGCGAATCAGCCCGCGAACACGTTCCTCCGGTTCCAGATTGCGACGAGCACAAACGCGGCGGGACCATGGGACTTCATGGGACCCAACGGCACCGTGTCCGACTACTATACGACGGTCGGCTTAACACTCCGGAGCAGCCACAACGGGCAGCGGTACCTCCGGTTCCTCGGCGACTTCGGGAGCACGAACACCCAGGCGACCCCGAGCCTGGAAGACCTGACGATCAACTACGACATTCCTCCGGCGGCGCCGTGCATCATCAGCACGGACCCCGCACACCTCACGTTCGACGTCCCGACGACCGCGAACGTCGTCATCACCTTCTCGGAAACGATGAACACGTCGTCCGTCTCAATAACGTTCGTCCTCGGGACACCCGTCGTGTTCACACAGAGCTGGGACGTCCTGGACTCGATCCTGACGCTCTCGCCGGTGACCCCGTTCGCGGAGAACAAAGTCTATCGTCTCCTGATTGACGCGACGGACCTTGACGGGAACGGCCTGTCCCCGACATGTCCTGACGGGGGAGCAGGAGCCCCGAACCCCTTCACCTTCGTCACGTGGAGGATCTACCCGACGATCTCGAGCACGAATCCGTCGAACAGCCAGATGAGCGTGCCGTGGACCCAATCGATCGTCGTTCAGTTCAGCGAGGGAATGAACGCGTCGACCCTGGTCTTCTCGATCAATCCAAACAACGTCGCCCTCTTGCCGGCGTGGTCGAACGGCGACGCGACCCTGACCCTCAGCCACACCCAAGCCTTCTCGCAGTGTACGCCGTACACGGTCCAGGTCAACGCCACGGACAAGGCGAACCTCCCGCTCGTCCCGGGTCCGGCGCCGAACCCCTGGACGTTCGTATCGTTCTGCGATAATCCGTATATCGTGTCCACGGCCCCGAGGAACTTCGAGCCCGGAGTCGCCCTGACCGCCCCCGTGGTGATCACGTTCAGCGAGCCGATGTTGCGGACGAGCCTGACCTTCTCGATCGTCGCGGATGTCGGGGGCAAGACACTGACGTGGTCGAGTGGAGACACGGTCCTCACGATGACCCACACCTCCCCGTTCACGGGGTGCGGGGTCTACACGGTCACGGTCGGCGCGACGGACGTCGAAGGCAAGTCGTTGATCCCGAATCCGATCGATCCCACGGTGGTGGACCCGTTCAAGTTCGTGACCGTCTGCGCGAACCCGTACATCATCCAGACGATCCCGGTCGACGGCGCGACGAACGTGGCCCAGACCCAGGAGGTCCGAATCGCGTTCAGCGAGGCGATGGACATCAGTTCCGTGAGGTACACGATCACGCCCGCGGCGACGGAGGTCAGCCGGTCCTGGGACGCGGATGCCCTACTCCATCTCCAGTTCGTCGCGTTTAACCAGTGCACGCACTACACGATGCGCGTGACCGTGGCCCTCAACGCCGCCGGGAACCCCCTCGTTCCGGGACCCGTGCCGAACCCGTGGTCCTTCGACATCGTGTGCAACGCGCCCTTCCTGACGTCCACGGACCCCGCGAACAACACTGGGGCCGTCCCCGTGGACAAGACGATCGTCGTCGTCTTCAACAAGGCGATGAACACGGGCACGGTGATCGTGAACCTCGCGCCGGGCGGCGTCTCGTTCACCCAGACGTGGACGAACGGCAACACCGTCCTCACCCTGACGCACTCCACGAACTTCATCGATTGCCAGCCGTACGCGATCTCCGTCGACGGGATCAGCGAGGACGGGAACAGCATGATCCTCGGGCCGGGGGCGCCGGGCGTCCCGAACCCGTGGTTCTTCACGACGCGCTGCGCCGGGTTCTATATCACGAATACGGATCCTTTCCACCAGCAGCAGAATGTGCTCCGCGACCGCAGCGTTGTAGTCGACTTCAGCGAGGCCGCGAACCCCTCCTCGTTCCAGTGGACCCTGAACCCGACCACCGCGCTCAGCGCCGCTTGGAGCAACGGGGACACTCGGGTCACGCTGAGCCACACCGCCCTGTTCCCGGAGTGCGTGATCCACTCGATGACGGTGTCCGCGCGGAACACGACCGGCGGCAACCTGATCAACGTAACGGGCTCGAAGCCGAACCCGTGGACCTTCAAGAGCGCGTGCGTGCCGCCGCAGATCCTCACGACGAGCCCCATGGCGGGGGCGACCGGCGTCGGGCTCACCGCGGACATCGTGGTCACGTTCAGCAAGGCGATGAGCCCCTCCAGCGTCACGGCGACGCCCGCGCCGGGGATCGGCCTGACGGCCTCGTGGTCCGGCGGCAACACGATCCTGACCTTGACCCACACCGCCCCGTTCGCGACGAACACGCCATACTCCGTGCAGATCACGGGGAACGACGTCGACGGGACCGCGCTCGTGGCAGGACCCGTCCCGAATCCGTGGACCTTCACGACCGTCTCCGGCCTTGCGGCGCCCGGAGGCCTCGAGGTCATCCGAGCGGCGGGAGGCGCCGACGTCATCGTCCAGTGGCGGGGCGTCTCGGGCGCCGCGTCCTACGTGGTGTACTCGACGCAGAACCGGTTCTCGTGGCCGTGGCCGCAGCTCGCGGAGGTCACCGCGCCCACGGTTTCCTACCGGGCCGTCGGGCACGGAAGCAACGGCTTGACGCACTACTACATCGTCCAGGCGAAGGACGTCGGGGGCGCACTCGGTTCGAACTCGACGATGGGCGTGAAGGCCCACCTCTCGTTCGCGTTCAGCGGTGCACGGAGCAACGTGTACTGGATGTCGATCCCGTATCGTTCGATGTACCAGCGGGCGAGCGACATCTCGAACGAGCTCACCTCGACCCGGATCGACGTCGTGGGCAAGTGGAACCCGCAGACCCAGAGCACGATCCTGTGGTACTTCCTCCGTGGCTCGTGGCGGGGTTCAAACTTCGCCATCGCTCCTGGGGACGGCCTGTACATCGGAATCCGGTCGACGTTCTCGTGGGTCGTGAACGGGACGGACGGTTCTGTCGGGCATCCGTTCACGTTCTACCCGGCGCCGAACAGCAACATCAACTGGATCTCGCTCCCGTACACCCACGTGTTCTCGAGGGCGAACGAGATCGTCCGGGACCTCGAAGGGGGTCTCGGTCCGGGCGCGAACACGAAGATCGTCGAGATCGCCCGGTGGGACCCGGCTATCCAGAGCCTCGTGCGGTTCTCGTGGACCCCGACGGGTTGGTCCGGAACGGACTTCCTCTTGGGGCTCGGCGAGGGAATCTATGTGAAGGTGGTTTCGACCTTCACCTGGACGCCGCGGCTCCTGACGCCGGAGGTCCCGTGATCCGGGGCTCTTCAAATGCCGAACCACAAACTATTAGCGCGGTCCCCCGCATCCGGCGGCCGCCGGACCGGGCGCGCATCGAGGTCAGTCCGGGAGCGATTCGAGGGAGGAGGTCGAGCGGATGGTGCGGTCGAATAGGGAGAGAGCGCTCGCCGTGCTGATGGCCGTTGGGATCGTCACGATGGGCTTCATCCTGACGTTGCCCAACGCCCAGGCCGCGACGAGGACATGGGACACGGACGCGGACTTCAACGCGGGCGCGCTCTCGAGTGTCGAGGTCGTCGGAACCGGCGCCCCCGCGACTGTGCAGCTCATCCAGGACGCGACGGACTGGCGGAACGAGGCTCCCGCCTCGAACCCGGGTGCCCGGGAGGGCCCCGCGATGGCGTTCGACTCCACGAACAACCTCGTCGTCCTCTTCGGTGGGTACAACCTCGGGAACCTGGCGGACACATGGGTGTACAGTCCGTCCGCGAACACATGGACGAACCAGAACCCTGCGACCGCCCCGTCCGCCCGCGCGTACTCCGCGATGGCGTTCGACGCCTCGAACGGCACCATCGTCCTGTTCGGCGGCGTCTCCGACGCGCAGAGCGAGGCGGACACGTGGGAGTACAACGCCGCCGCGAACGTCTGGGTCCAGACCACCCCGGCCACGTCGCCCCCCGCGATGGGATCGTACTCGATGGCGTACTACGCGAGCGCCACGCGCAGCGTGCTCGTCGGCCAGAGCCTGATCACGAGCAACATGGAGACGTGGGCGTACGATGTCTCGGCGGACACCTGGACGAACCGAGGTGCGTCGTTCACCCCGGCTCGATCCGGCCAAGGGCTCGCGTACCACGCCGGGCTCGACCGGCTCGTCCTCTTCGGCGGGTCCTTCCTCTTCACACTCTACGGCGACACGTGGGAGTACGGCTACGGCGCGAACACGTGGACGAACACGCTCGCGACCGGGAGCGGTCCCTCCGCACGGGCCGCGATGGGACTGAGCTACCGTTCCGCGGATTCCGCGGTGTGGCTCTTCGGAGGCGACGACGGTTCCGCTCGCGCGGACACCTGGCGGTACTTCGATTTCTCCGGGACCCGGACGTGGAGCAACATTCCGACGCAGCGGAGCCCCCCGGCCCGCCATACGTTCGGAATGGCGGACCAGGCGTCGATCGGCAAGTCCGTGATCTTCGCCGGCATTCTCTCCGGTGGGACGCTCGCCTCGGACACGTGGTCGCTCGGTCCTGCGTACCGCGGGTCCGGGACGTGGACGTCGGCGACGGCCGACAGCGGCGGCGCGAACGTCGATTGGTCGACGATTTCCTGGTCCCCCACGGCGCAGCCATCGGGCGCCGTCGTCCGCTTCCAGACCGCGACCTCGAACGATCCCTCGGGACCGTGGGACTTCGTCGGACCCACGTGCTCGCCCACCCAGTACTACACGACCTCCGGCTCGACGATCGACCCGTGCGAGGACACCAAGCGGTACATCCAAGTCCGTGCGAACCTCCTGACGACGAACAACCTGAACACGGCGACGATGGACTGGGTTTCGGTGGACTACAACACACCGCCCGCCAGTCCGTTCATCATCTTGACGAGCCCGGCGAACACCGAGGTCGGGGTCCTCCAGACCGCGCCGATCTTCGTCCGGTTCAGCGAGCCGATGGATCCCGGGACGGTCACATGGACAATATCACCCGCCATCACGCTCACCCCTACGTGGTCCGAAGGGAACTCCGCCGTCACGCTCACCCACGCTGCGCCCTTGCAGGAGTGCAAGGCGTACACGGTCAACATCACGGCCGCGCAGGACGTCGCCGGGAACCCCCTCGTTCCGGGACCCGTGCCGAACCCGTGGTCGTTCGCCTCCGAGTGCATCAACCCGACGATCACGGCGGCGAGCCCGATGCAGGGTATGATGGACGTGCCCCTGAACGAGGACATCGTGATCACGTTCAGCGAGGCGATGAACACGACGAGCGTGGGTTGGTTGATATCGCCGAACGTCACCGTCACCCCGAGCTGGTCCGGCGGCGACACCGTCCTCACCTTGAGCCACACCGCGGAGTTCACGCAGTGCATGATGCACATGGTGGACATCACCGGGAAGGACCTTGCCGGCCAGACCCTCATCCCGGGCTCGGTCCCGAACCCGTGGGACTTCCACACCCACTGCCGCGAGCCGTACATCGTGTCCACGGATCCGTTCCACCTGCAGACGGACGTGCAGACGACCGCGGACATCGTGGTCGTGTTCAGCGAGCCGATGGTCCCGAGCACGGTCACGTGGACGATTGCACCGAGCGTCACGCTCACCGCGGCTTGGTCGAACGCGGACCAGACCCTCACCTTGAGTCATGTCCTGCCGTTCACGGTCTGCCAGACGTACACCGCGAACATCACCGGCGGGAAGGACGCGGACGAGAGGCTCGACCTGTTCCCCGGGCAGCACGAGGCCCACGCGCCCCACCCGTGGAAGTTCACGATCGCATGCCCCAACCCCTTCATCGTCCTCACCCTCCCGCAGGACGGGGACACGGGCGTCAACCAGCTCATGAACATCTCCGTGCAGTTCAGCGAGCCGATGATTCCCGCAACCGTGACGTGGACGATCGCCCCGAACGTTCCGCTCACCCCGTCGTGGGACCCCTCGAACCAGATCCTGACCCTCACCCACATCCTTCCGTTCGGGTGCGGGGCGAACACGATGGAGATCACGGCGGGGACGGACGTTGACGGGAACCCCCTGGTCGCGGGTCCCGCGCCGAACCCATGGACCTTCCAACCCTCCTGCCCGAACCCGTACATCACGCAGACGAGCCCCGTGGACAGGTCGACGGGGGTCGCCCTCACCGCGGACATCGTTGTGACGTTCAGCGAGCCGATGAACACGACGACTGTGACCTGGGGCCTGGTGCCCACGGTGACCCTGACCGGCGTGTGGTCGATTGGGGACACGGTCCTCACCCTGAGCCACGTGACGCCGTTGAACCAGAGCACGAACTACATTGCCGTGATCCTCTCGGGCCAGGACGTCTACGGGAATGACCTCGTGTCGGGACCCGCACCGAACCCGTGGCGATTCCGTACCGTCGGGGTGAACCCCCAGATCCTCTCGACGGATCCCGTGGGCGGCGCGACCGGCGTCCCCACCGCGGCGAACGTCGTCGTGACGTTCAGCGAGGCGATGGACCCCGCGACGGTCTCCGCGTCGGCGAGTCCGCCGATCGTCTTCACGTACTCGTGGTCGAACGGGAACACCACGGTCACGATGGGCCACCTGACGAGCTTCCTTGATTGCACCCCGTACACGGTCACGGTCTCGGGCCAGGACCCCGACGGGGACCCGCTCATCGCTGGGCCGGTCCCGAACCCGTGGACGTTCACGACGGTCTGTTTCACGCCGGTGATCACGGACACGAACCCCGTAGCGGGGGCCGTGGGCGTGCCTCTGAACGCACCCGTGTTCGTGAACTTTAGCCGATCGATGAACACCGGCACGGTCCAGGCGGTCTTTGCGCCCCCGGTGACCGTCACGTACGTGTGGACGAACAACGACATGAGCCTGCGGATCAACCACGCCGCGCCCTTCGTGGAGTGCCAGAACTACGGAGTGACGATCTCCGGCCAGGACACGAACGCGGTCAGCCTAGGACCCGGCCCGGTCCCGAACCCGTGGACGTTCCGCGCCCTCTGCCCGCCGCCGCAGATCTCCGCGACGGTGCCGGCGGACGGGGCGACCGGCGTGGATCCCGCCGCACCCATCATCGTGACGTTCACCCGCGGGATGGACACGGCCACCGTGACCTGGAACTTCGTGCCGGGCGCGACCTTCGCATCCGCCTGGACCGCCGGGAACACAGTCCTCACCCTGACGCCGAGCCCCGTGCTCGCGCAGTGCACGCCATACACGGTCACGATTGCGGGCAAGAGCGCGGAGGGGATCGACCTCGTCGCGGGCCCCGTGCCGAACCCGTGGACGTTCACGACGGTCTGTTTCGTCGCCCCGCCGGGGAGCCTGCAGGTGAGCCGCGTCGCGCCGGCGATCGTCCACCTCGCGTGGAACGCGGTCCCGAGCGCGGACTCCTACACGGTGTACGAGTCCTCGAACCGGTTCGCAGCCTGGCCGTGGGCGGTCCTCGGAACGACGACGACCACGGGCTTCGACGCTCCGGGTCACCTGACGGACGGGTTGACGCACTACTACATCGTCCGCGCGGTGCGAACCACCGTGGAGAGCGCGAACTCGACGATGGGCGTGAAGGTCCAGATGAACGTCGGGTTCAGCTCGAGCACCTCGAACGTGCGGTGGTTCTCCCTCCCGTACCGTTCCGGATACGCGAGGGCGAGCGACATCGCGACCGAGCTGGGACCGACGAAGATCGACGTCGTCGCGAAGTGGAACCCCGCCACGCAGGCCCCGATCCTGTACTACTACTTCCGTGGCGCCTGGCGCGGGACGGACTTCACGATCGCGGCCGGCGATGGGCTGTACATCGGTTCCAGGAGCGCGTTCTCCTGGGTCATCGTCGGGACGGACCGCGCCGTGACCCTCTCGTTCACCGCGAATCCCCCGCCGATGCAAAACGTGAACTGGGTGTCGCTCCCGTACACGGGCACGTACGCCCTGGCGAGCGACCTCGTCCGGGACATCGAGGGGAACACGGGGCCGGGGGCGAACACGAAGATCGTCGAGGTCGTGAAGTGGGACTCGGCGACACAGGCCATCGTCCGCTACTTCTGGGCCGCGGGCGGATGGACGGGCGCGGACTTCACGGTCAGCCCCGGCGACGGGGTCTACTTCCGGATCGTGTCGAGCTTCACGTGGCAGCCCAGTCTGGTTACTTCGGAGGTGCCGTAGATGATGAGGAAGGCGTGGATGGCGATCGCGCTGGTGGTGTGGCTGATGGTGCTGACGTTCAACGGAATCGCCGTGAGTGCGCTGCCCAATCACGTCGTGGCGGGCGGCGTCTTCGGTCCGGGCGGCGACATGTCGTCCGGGCCGGCGAACCCGGCGAACGCGGCGGGCATGGTGTTTTATTCGACGAGCCAGCCCTCATACTCCGTCCTTACGGGGGCGGACTCGTACACCCCGGCGAGCGGGACCGAGCCCGCGTTGTTCGGGAAGGACGTGGGTGCCACCTGGAACTGGGCGGCGGGTGACGAGATGGTCGCGGTGATCGAGACGACCCGCGGGGTGAACGGCTGGAACTCCGCGAACTCCACGACCTCGATTGACGCCCTCCTCCAGACCGGGGCGACCGTCCAGGACATCGGGAACGCGGAACTCGAAGCGTTCCCGACGGTCACGCTCATCGCGGGCGCGAGCAACGTCCTCGCGTCCTGGCTGCGCCTCACGGATGCGAACGGGAACATCGTGTCGTACAGCCTCTATCGGACCCCGGGCGCGGGGACGCCGATCGCCACGGTGCCCACCGGGCCGACGATGACCCACAACGACATCGGGCTCGCGCCCGGCCAATACTGTTACACGGTCCAGGTGAACTACCGGCGGGACCTCAGCTCGGCGGTGTACGGGACCACGGGGCGTTCGGAACGGGTCTGCCGCACCCTGACCGGGTCCGGCGGGAACACCCCTCCCACCGCCGCAGTGACGGCGCCCACCGCTGGGGTGTGCGCGACGGGCGGCTCGACCCTGACGATCGGCTGGACGATGTCGGACGCGGAGACCGCGGTCATGAGCCTGCGGGTCTGGCTGAACTACACCGTGGGCGCCACGGTGACCCCGATCGCGGGCGTGCAGGGCATGTCGGGCCTGTCGTCCCCCGCTTCGTACGCGTGGACGACGCCGATGATCAACAACGCGAACGTCATGATCTCATTGGTGGTCGCGGACGGAGCCGGTGCGACGGCCACGTCCACGAGCCCGAGCTTCACGATCGACTCCACCGCACCCACCGCGACGATGACCCAGCCTGCCGTGGGCGCGACGTCCGTGGCGTTGGACGGGACCGTGGTCATCAGCTTCAGTGAGGCGATGGCCCGGACCGCGACGCAGGGCGCGATTTCCTTCACACCCGCGGTGACCGGGCTTACGTTCACGTGGTCCGTAGGGGACACCGTCCTGACCGTGGGTCACGCGGCCTTTGCAGCGAGCACCCAGTACACTCTCACCGTGTCCACCGCGGCCAGGGACGCGTGCAACCCGGGCCTGGACCTCGCGAGCGCGTACACGGCGTCCTTCAACACCGCCGCGACGACGGGACAGCCCCCGCCGCCCTTGGGAATCGACCCGCTGTGGATCCTCATGGCGATCATCGTGGTCGTGCTCGTGGTGGTCGGTCTCCTCCTGATGCGACGGAGGAAGCCTGCGCCAGCGCCCGCCCCGGAGACGCCGCCCGAGGCGCCCCCCGCGGAATCCTACGAGGAATCCAGCCCGCCCGAGGAGGGCGCGGGACCGCCGAACAATCAGTGAAGGCGGTACCCCGGGACGATGAGGGACGGGCGACTCTCGCGACGGTGGCGTAGGGTCGCGATCCTGTTCCTCGTCGCCGGCCTCGCGGCCCCGGCAGGGGGCGTCACGGCGGGAGGTCCGCCGGCGGAGCCGATGGCGGCTCCCCAGGTCACGGCGACCGCTCCGGCCGCGGACGCGACCGGCGTCGCCATCAATTCCGCGATCCAGGTCCGCTTCTCGGAGCCGATGAACCAGCCCACGGTCTCGTACTCGATCGTGCCCGTCGTTCCGGTCACCGCCTCGTGGCCGACGACGGACATCCTGGTCCTCACGCCGGACCCGCCGGGCCTGACGAACTGCACGGCATACACAGTGCGGGTGTCTGGGACGGACCTCGACGAGGGGCTCTCCCTCGTTCCGGGAGGCGCGCGGAACCCGTGGTCCTTCGCGACCGTGTGCGACCGCCCATACGTGACCCAGACGATCCCCGCGGACGGCTCGCAGAACGTCGCCCGGGACACGCCGATCGTCGTCACCTACAGCGAGCCGATGGACCCCCTCGCCCCCTCCTTCAGCCTCGACCCCACACCGGGCTCGATGCTCACGAGCTGGGACGGCACCCGCACCGTGCTCACCGTCACGACCTCGTTGCAGGCGGGAACCCGGTACACTGCGACCGCCTCCGGGCGCGACGTCGACGGGAACCCCCTCGTCGCGTCCTTCGTGCCGAACCCGTGGACGTTCACGGTGAACGGGCCTCCGACGATCTCCGGGTTCACCGTCTCGCGCGGGGGTTGCCTCGAATCCGGGTCGATCGTCTCCGTCGTCTGGTCGATGGCGGACGACACGGACGCCGCCGTCGATCTCGTGGTCCGCGTGGCATACTGGGCCGGCACGGGCTGGGTCACCGTCCTCGGCCCCGCCACGGGCTTCTCCTCCCCCACATCCTACCCGTGGACCCTCCCAATCGCGGACCTCGACACGCGACTCCGCATCGAGGTGAACGACACCGCGGGGGCGACCGCGTCGGCGGAGACCCCCGTCTTCCGGATCGACTCCGCACCGCCCCGGGCCCTCTCCACGAGCCCCGCCGACCGAGCGACGGGCGTCCCCGTCCAAACGTCGGTCGTCGTCCTCTTCTCGGAACCGATGGACGTGGCGTCCACGGAGGCCGCGGTCTCCATCGCGCCGTCCACGTCGCCACCCGCATTCCAGTGGGCGAACGGGAATGCCTCCCTCGTGATCGTCCTCGTGGGCCTGCTCGATCGCACCGCGTACCGGGTGACGATCAACGGGACGGCGCGCGACGCGTGCGGGGCGGGGCATCCGATGGGAGCCGATCGGGCGTTCGGGTTCACGACGGGCAACGTCCCATCCCTGCCCCCCACAGGGCTCCGGACGGTCTCGACCGGGGACAGCTGGGCGGAGATCGCATGGGACCCCGTGACGAGGTTCGTCACCGCGACCTTGATCCCCGCCAGCTCCACAATTGTGTACCAGGTCTTCCGGAGCGAGGCGGGAACGGCCCCGGGAACCCTCGTGGCCGAGACCGCGCAGGTCCGCGTGCGGGATGAGGGGTTGCGCGCGTCCACGGACTACACGTACTGGGTTGTCGCGGTTGTCGACGGGGAGTCCTCCGCGGATTCCGGATCACTCCTCGTCACGACCCAGCCCCCCGTGTTCGCGACCCTGGGCTGGATCGCCATCGGGATCCCCTTGGCGGTCGGTGGGATCGTCGGCGGCCTGTTCGTCCGTCGTCGTCGGGCGGCCCGGGGTCGCGAGAAGGAAGACGGGGTCCTCGTCGATGAGGTCCGGAGCATCGGGGACGCCCTGTTGCGCGCCCGGGGGGAACCCGACCCGGAAACCCGGCCCCGTCTCCTGGAGGATCTGCGGGTCCGTTTCCTGGCAACCCTCCCCCCTTCGGAACGCGGAGAGCCCGCCCGAATCCCCGCCGCGACGGTCTACGAGGCTCTCGCGCGCACGCTGGCGCGCGGGCCCACCGTGGACCCGTCCCGGGGCGCGTCCCTCCTCCGGGGCCATCTCGGTACGATGGCGGATCAACTGGGGAAGTTCCCCGCATCATACGCCGCAATGCGGGACGCGGGGGCAGCCCTGGACGCGCTCCGAGACCTCCCGGACTACGCCCGCCGGGCCATCCTCCTGGAATACGTCCGTGGACTCGAGGAATACCTGCGGGTCCGGATCGTGGCCCTCGCGCCCGGTCGCGGGGGAGCCGTCCGGCGGATCTCCCGTCGCTCACGGTCCGGAATGAAGTCCTTCGAACTCCTGGGGCCTGTGGATCGCGATCCGGTGGCTTTCGAGTCCCGTCCGGGCGACTGGACGAAGGCCCGACTCCGCATCCAGGAGGCCCTCGCACTCCGGGCCCTCCTCGAGGACCTCGACGCCGAGCCGCCGACGCCGGACGGGACCCGGGAGGCGGTGGCCGCCGCCCTCACGGCGTGCCGGGGTCTCTTCCGTCCGACTCCGTCCCCCCAGGGATCCGCACGACGTACGTGACCCGGTAGAGGTCCTTCCCCTTCTTCCGGCCGAACAGCTTCGGGGACGAGCCCACGGTCCCGCGAAAGGCATCCGCGAGATCCCGCGCAATCGTCCGCGCCACCGTGTTGCTGCTCAGGTACACGTCCGCCCCGCCGCGGACGTCCTCGACCTTCGAGACGAACACCTCCTCCCCCTTCGCCCAGCGCCGGGCGACGGCCTCCTGCACGAACGCCACGAGCCGGCCCCGCTCCTCCTCCGTGAGGGGCCGGTCCTCCGCCCGGACCTGGAGGATGCCCTCGAAGTAGTTCGAGCGCCGCCGATTGCACGTCGGGCACAGTCCCTGCTTCACGCGGAGCCGGATCCGGAAGGACTGCACGATCTCCACGCCCGAGACCCGGGCCGCCGCCTTCACGGCGAGGCCGAAGTTCCGCTCGTCCTCTGCCCGCGAGACGTGCGTGAACGTGATCCGGATCGCCCGCGGGTCCGTCGGGATCCGCTCCTTCAAGAGCATCGGAATCGCGGTCTCGAGTTCGACCCGGACCCACCCGCCCTTCGTCTCGACCCGGTTGCAGTCCACGCACACGACCGCGTCGATTGCGTCCGGCGGACGGACGATCGGGTTCCGCTTCCGGAAGCAGTCCGTGCAGAGCCCCTCGACCGTGGGCCCGTCCCGGCCGCACTCCACGCAGAACATCACGGGGTTTCGAAGGAGGCGCCGATACTTAAGCGCGCGCGCCCTCCGTCCGTCCCCTGATAGCGGGGAGGTAGGCCATAAGTATTCTTCGTCGCTCTCGTCGAGGCGATGGCCGCGGAGAAGTCCTGGTGGCGGATGCGCCGGATCAAGCACCGGGACGGGGTGGCCCTGTGCGTGGTCGCCTCCGCACTCCTCCTCGCGGGGGAGCTGAGCTCGACGGAGGTCGGGAGCCTCCGCTGGATCTACCGGGAATACCTCTCTGCGTCGGTCTCGAACCCGCCCGTGTTCGTGTTCCAGGCCGTCCTCGCTCTCCTCGCGTTCACGACGGCCTTCGGGGCGATCCTCGTCTCCCTCGGCGGGTGGTACTTCCTCATCGGCCGGGTCTCCCGGGGCCGGTTCCTCGTCGGGTTCGGGGTCGGCTTCACGTCCCTCACGATCATGAGCAAGGTCGCGTATGGGACGCTCGTGACGGGCAACCCGCTCACGTTCTTCATCCCTCTCGCCACGACCCTGACCGGGTTCGGGATCCTCGTCGGCGCGGCCGCCCACGTCGTGATGGGGCAGTACGCCCTCCTCCTGAAGAAGCACGCGAGGCGGGTGTGGCGCCGGTGGCGCCGAGCGCGGCGCGCGACCCGCCCCTCCCGGACGCGGGCGTGAGTCCCTACATCACGCAGAACTGCGCGTGGGGGACGCCGTCGATCCAGAGGACCCCGTCCTCCGCGACGAACCCGCCCCGCTTCACGATCTCGACCGTCTCCTTCCCCACGAAGTTCCCGATCGTCGCGAGCTGCAGGTGCGCGAGGAGCATGTCCTCCGTGACGACGTCCCCCTCGTAGAAGCTCGACACCTCGATCTTGAGACCCCGCTCCCGGAACGTCTTGCCGAGGAGGTCCTCGTCGCACGCCGCGACGAGGGTCTCGCGGCCCCGGTGGTACACCTTCATCCGGATTGGCATCGCGTCGTCGGGGGATTCAGAGCCGCTCGACGAGCTTATACTTATTCTTGCCCGGAGTGTACACGTCCCCCTCCTGGGCCCACCGCTTCAGCCACTGGTCCACCTTCACCTGCGGGATCCCGCGCTCCCCCGCGGCGCGGACGATGTCCTCGTAGTCCGCGGACCCGGACGGGCTCTGCTCGGAGAGCTGGTCGATCACGTCCCGGAGGGTGATGATCTGGTCCCGCTGGGACTGGCTGATCCCGACCTGGACGATGTCGATGTCGAAGCGGCCCTCCTCGCCCGCGATGCGGCGCATCCAGTACTCCGTGATCCGGACCGCGCGGTCCGCATCCTCCGGGTCCACCCGCTGGCTCAGGCGGGCCCGGGCGCTCGCCTCCGCAAGGCGGATGATCGCCTCGAGCTGACGAGGGGTGATCGGCACGGAGGCGCCCGCGGGCTCCCCCGCCTTCCGGATCTCCAGGTACTTCGCCTTGATCGTCTCCATGGACTCCGGCGTCATCACGGGAGAGAACCGTTTCGCGTAGGCGACGTACTTCCGGAAGAACATGGGCTCGAAGTGGGGCGAGTACGCCTCGATGTACTCCACGTTCTCGTCCGCGACCTCTTTTCCCTCCGCCCGCCGCCGGCGCCACTCGCCGACGAGGTGGCCTCGGAGGATGTGCTCGGCCATGTTCCGGTCCCGTTCCGACTCGGGGTGGTCGATCAGGGAGAAGATCACGTCGAAGCGGCTCAGCAGCGTGGGGGGCAGGTCCAGTTGCTCGGAGACGAACTTCGTCTCATCGAAGCGGCCGAACTTCGGGTTCGCGGCGGCGAGGACGGCGCACCGCGCCTGGAGGACGGCGGTGATCCCCGCCTTCGCGACGCTGACCCGCTGCTGCTCCATCGCTTCGTGGATCGCGGAACGGTCCTGCGGGTTCATCTTCTCTAACTCATCGATGCAGTTGTGAACAACCGATCCGTTCGCCAGGAAGTTCTCCCCGTCCGGTATTCGAAGATCGTAGACGTAGCCATCGAACTCCTCCACCCGCACCTCCGCAATCCGATCCAGGGCGTAGTCACTACTTGCGAGGGCGGCCAAGCGATTGCGCTCCTTTGCGTCAATCATGGGGGTCAGGGCTTGCACGATGCGCAATAAGGGTCCCTTGAAGGGGACGCGGTATTGCAGTCGGATTTCATAGAATGTGCTCCAGAGCTCCCGCGGGAGCACGTGCGTGGGCCGCACCACCAGCGACTGCAGCAGGCGGGCGACCGGTTCCGAGGGAGCTTGGAGGTGTCGGCCGTGCACGCCGTGCTTCGGTCGGGGCAGTTCCTTCCATTTGACCGAGTAGGGGCGTATTCTGTCCATCAGGCGATCGACATCTGGACGGGATGTGACTTGGATTCTGTAGACCCCTTTCGCCTCGCGCAGTCGTGCAAAGACGTCGAACCTCCGGAGGGCAAGGATGAAGCGCTCATTGCACTTCCGGTCCGACGAGAGAAGGAATTCGACATCCGTGCTCGGATACGTCCGGCCCTTCTTCGACGAAGTCCGAACGGAGATGCAACCGTCGGAGTCCATGGCTCCGGCGACGTAGCCCCTGAGTGCTTCGTCGTCGAGCCGAAGAAGGTTCGCGAACCCATCAGCCGTGATCCACTGATAAAGGAAGGCGATCAGGTTCGATTCGCGGTGCATGTGATACCCGCGGCTCTGGGTCGGACGCCCTCGGATTCGGCTCTGCGTGACCCTTTCGTGCATCCCCCATGGGCGATCTGTGACACTCCTCGTCGCAGCAAGCAGCTGTCGAATCTGGCGAAGCTTGCGCGCGGATTGGAACACGCTAACGGAGGAACGCCTCGGGCCGACCCGCACGCTGCCATCGCCTTGTATGAATCCTAATACGTAGGCGAGTTCGGGCGTAATCTGCGTAACCTTGAGGCGCTCCGTCGCCTTCGACCGACCGAACCCCACGGACCGGTTCCGCCACGAGCCGATTAGCCCCGTGTCCTCGAGGATTCGTCGAAGTTGAAAGACCCGAAGGGCTCCCCGTCCCGTGAGGGCGTCCCTGCGAAGGTGATACCTCTTCGTCGCATTCGACGCGGAGCCATGCAGGCGGACGAGTTCTTCCGTGAGTTCCATTTTCTCGGACGCGGTGAGCCCCACAATCCAGTCATCGGGCACGATGTCGCGTAGGCGGACCGGCTGGTTCTTGGAGGGCAATCGCTGCGCCGTCACGAGCCTGCCCCCGGGCCGGAGATCCTCGAGCCGTCGCCAGGCGAGTGTGTCTCCGTCGAGCACAACATGATCGGGAGTGATCGCGAGCGTCAGCCCGGAGTCCAACGTCACACGTGCGATCGGTCCGTGATAGGCTCGCCGAGATACCAGGGATGTCCGTGCGTTTCTTGCCGAGAGGCGGTTGAGGTCGAACCCCACGACCGCATGGCTGACGCGGGTAATCTCGATCGGATGCCCGCCGGCAACAGCGTGCTCGGAGGATTCGGGGTCGAATAGGGCGCCGATGGGCGTCGGCACCCCGTCGAGAAGGACCTCAGTGGATGGGTGTAGGCACGCCAGCCCCTTGTCTGCAAGGACGAGCGCGCCCGCCTCCAGGGTCCAACGCCCCTCTCCGAATTCGTCCCGGACCGCCGCGGCGGTGTTGTGGACCAGGATTCCGTTCGCGACGAACGCGTGGGCATCACGAACTGTGAGGTCGTACACACTCGTGTGTCCGTCGAAAGGGACGACGCGGATTGCCTCTATGGGCTCCCACCTCAAGTCGGCCGCACCGAGAGTTCGGAGAAACTCCAGGCGGGAGGGAACGAGCTCGATTCGGCGCAGGACGGGCCGAATGTCCAAGCGGAGTTTGCCCGCCAACGCGGAGTCTCTGGGTTCCAGGAAGGTCGACAGTCTTTCGAGAACGCGAACCGGAATCCGTACGCCCGGACGGCGGGATCGTTGAAAGTATTCCTGTGCCCGGTCGACGCTGATTCCGAGGTCCTGGGAAATGTCCTTGCAGCCAAGGTTGAGCGCCTTCAAGCTGCTCTGGATGGAATCGCGTGTCGCGCCGGAAACCGCGAGGCGGAATCCCTCCCACCGATCCTCGCGGTATGCCTGTCCCAGGGATTCGATGAGTGCCTCAGCCGTTGCGTGGGTAGTGGTGTTTCCCTCCTCAATGTCGCGTCCCGCGGCCTCGTGGGGGCCGTAGGCCTCGGAACGACTCAGGTCCAGCAGTCGACGCACTTCGCGCAAGTGCGGTCCCATCGCACCCACAAGATCATGGTTCGAATGGGGGTGCCTGGCGGGAAGGCTCGCCAAGGCTCTCGCCTTGTCCGAGTGGAAGAACCCGATCGAATCCTGGAAGACCTTTGCCGAGGCGTAGTCCATGATGTCGACAACGAACTGGTCGCGGCGGGACACGATTGTCTTGCCGTCGGACCGAACCGATCGGCGTCCCGCCACCCGCCGCGTGCGCTTCCCGGCGTGGATGCCGAATCGCAGGAGGGCGAGCTGGACTCGCGTGGCGAGCTTCTGGCTCGTGGTCGTGAGGCTCACCCCGGAGCTTCCCCCATCCCGAACGCAAACCGTTCCATCGGTATCGAACAGACCGCGGAGGAACCCGGCAAGAATCTCCAAGGGTCCGTTCAGGAGGATGTCAGGAACGGTGACCTCGGACGACTTCGGGGATGCGGGGACGCCAAGTTGCTCGAGAACCGCCGCAACGAGGCTCGAATAGAATCGTCTCGATGCCGAGCGCTGGGGGCTCTGAGGGGTGAAGGATGGCTGTACTCGGAAGAGTCGGTCCACGAGACTGTCGTAGGTTGCCCCCAGACCGGGATCCGAATTGGCGAAGCGAATCGAGAATCCGCCCGCGGGTGTGTCCTCCACGCTCCCGTCCCCGGCAATCAGGCCCGCGAAGTACGAGAGGTCCGCGTCCAGTGTTTCGGGGAGCCAAATCGCGTGGCCACCGGCTTGTGAGTAATCCCGGATGGACGCGGCCACACGCTGCTTCGGGATTTCCGCGGCCTCTGCCAGCCGGAGTAGAGTCGCGAGCGGGATTCGGTGACGGCCGTTTCGCCATTGGTAGTAGAGGGCATCCTCAGTGATGAGCAGACGCGCGGCCGCCTCGCGGATGCTTCCGAATCGCTCGGTGAGTCGGTCCACGATCGTCTTGATCAGTTCGGGCTCGACCGCCACCGAGATGCGCGTGCGAACACTCTGGAGCAGGTCGAGAGTCAACGGCGGGTTCGCGCTCGGGAATTCAAGTTTCCTCGCGGTCGCGACCCGCATCCCGCGACGAAGGAACTTGGCCCTAATCCACGACTGTGCCATCGCGTGGTCCACTAGGAGTTTTGTCGCGGGCGTTGCCTGGATTTTTCGCCCGGAGGTGGTCTCGATCTCCAAGAGGGCGGCCGGGGGCTTCACGCGCCACACGGTCTCGAGGGGTTTCAGGACTCCACGGCGGTTTTCTGCGAACGTCGCGATTTCTCCTCTTGCGACTCGAGTCTCAATAGGACGTGATCGGACTTCCCCAGGGAATTCGTGCTCAACCAGCTGTCCGATGGCCTGGAGCCCCTCATGGGTCGCCACGAGGCTGTCCCCGGCGATGCAGAGACCCGCGGCAGATGCGGCCTTCCCTGTTGCATAGATGCCGCGAGGCGAGAGTCGGCTCATATACGAGAGGAGTTCGCTCTTCCCGGTTCCCGGGTCCCCCACTAGCAAGACATGGATGTCGCCGCGTATCCGACGGCCGTCCGGCATCTCCTTCGCGACCCCGCTGAACAGCTGGAGCGCGAGGGCCTCCTTCTCCGTCGTCAACCCATAGAGCGAGGGCGCGATGCTCGCGACGATCTTCCGGTAGATGTCCGGGTCCGCCGCCTCCGCCTCGATCCTCTTGACGTCCTCCGGCGTCACCTCGATTTCTTCGAACTCCACCTGTTCGAACTCGGTCGAGTTCACGTCAAGCATGATGTCGAAGAGGGTCGACTTCTGGCCCGGGCGGCCCTTCTGGCTGCTCCGCAGGATCCCGTTCAGGATCACCCGCATGCCGGGTGTGATCTTGCCCGTGAGGTCGTCCTCCGTGAACGCGCTCAACCTCCGGGGCTCCTCCCCGCCACGGAGCCCCTCCGGGGCCTCCTGGACCTCGATCTTCTGCGTGTCCGTGTACCGGGACGCCTCGCCGAGGAGCTTGAACTTCGTCGCGTTCGCGGAGCGCTTGCACCCGCCCTGGTCCTCGTAGCACTCCATGGGCTCGAGGAACGCCTGTCCCTCCTGCGCTTCCTTGATCACGGTCCCGCACCGCAGGCACTGGAACAGGGCGTCCACGACCATCGGGCGGACCTCCGTCGCCTTCCGGACGAGCCCCTCCACCGCGATGAACCGACCGAGGTGCTTCGCCCGCAGGTCCCGGATCTGGATCCTCGAGTCCCTCGGGACGCCGAGGACGCGGAGGTGGATCTCCACGGGCTCCTCCGTGGGCGGGACGACCCGCCGGATCGCCTCCTCCCCCGCGGTGAGCACGTTGAGGGGCTGGCGGAGGAGGTGGATCGACATGTCCGTGTCGAACCGGTTCAGGTCCTCGAAGCGGATCTTGAGGGACCGCTCCTCCGGGTACCGGTCCGCGAGCCCGATGATCTCGGACTCGAGGCCCCGCTCGGAGAAGAACTCCTCCCAGCGGGCGATGAGCTCCTCCAGCGAGTACTCCGCGAGCGTGTGGCTCCTCCCCTTGTTCCTCCCGGGAGTCGGCTCGCCAGAGAGGGACGGCTCGTTACCGATCATCTCCTACTTATCCAGCCCCTCCGCCGTTTCGCTTCGAGTGGATTCCTATGGAGGGGTGAGCGCGTTTCCACTGGAACCGCATCCCGCGTCACCCGCACTTCGAGTACCCGCACGCGGCGCATGCTGCGCACCCGTCCCGATGAACGATCCTCTCTCCGCACTCAGGACAGCGGTCCCTTGCGGATCCCTCGGAGGGAGCCTCCGCGGCCGGCGAGTGCACGACGGTGCCGTCGATCATCGGGACGCGGAGGCCTCCGGGCCTTCAAAAGACCCCGGGGGGAGATGGCCGAAAGTGTTTGTCACACCGGGTCCACGCCGCCCGTCACGTTTATTAGAGCGCCGCATCATCCGCGGCCTCGGGATGGGTTGAGCAGCGCCGCGGTCGACGAGGTCGTCCTCCAGAATTCCCAGGTCAACCTGCGGCTGAATGAGATCCAGCTCCTCCTCTCGGAGAAGCGGACGTCCCTGTCCGCGCTCCAAGCCGGGATCGCCCTCCTCGCGCTCCCGCTGAGCGTCGTCAGCTTCCTCGTCGCGACGTCGAGCCTGTACGCGGTCCTCGAGGTCCTCTACCTCCTGGCCCCTCTCCTCGCGCTGTGCATCGTCTTGGTCGGCCTGGGGAGCTACCTCGTGATCCGCGCGATCCTCCGGATCCAAGGGTACGACCGGAAGATCAAGACGATCGAGGACTCCGACGTGATCGTGAGGGACCTCCTCGACATCGATTGATCACGTGTACCAGAGATTGACGGCAATCCTCACGATGGAGCCGTCGACCGTGTCGTACGTCCACGATGCGGTGAACCGGTCCGCAGGGGGCCCTCCTCCATCCCCAAGCCAGAGAGCCGCGGTCCTCCCGCCGCCCGACAGGGACCCGTCGAGCCCGACCCCGAACGGAGGTCGCACTAGGGACTTCGCGCGCTCCAGGATGAGGGAATTCACCGCCGAGAAGTCTGTGTTCGTCAGGCCCCGCGAGAGGAGTTGGATCTCCTCGAGAAGGAACCGTTCCACGGTCACTCCCTGCCCGAGCTCCACCCGCTCTCCGGACCCGTTCCAGTACCACGGGTCCTCGAGGGTCGTCCGCAGGAGTGCGGCCCGCACGTCCTCTGCGTAGGCGAGGGCGTTCGCACGGTTCGCTCCTTCATCGTCCGCGAGGGTGAGGGAGGCGTACCCGAGGACGGCCGCGGAAGCGACAAGGGCGATCACGAAGAACAGGAACGCATCGAACAACGCGGACTGTGCGGTGTCGTCCATTATGAACCCGCCAAGGTGATCGTAACACGGGCGGCGCGGACATCGAGGTCGCTGTACCACAGCGCGGCGGCGGTGGACGCCGACATCCGCGACGACCCCAGGGTGTCGGTCTGCACGAGGAACGTGCGCGGCGACTCCCCGCTTCGCTCCGAGACGACGAGGAGAACCGGATGGACCCCGCCCGCCACCCGTGCAAGTCCCGAGGAATTCAGGCGCTCGATTGACACGATATCCAAGAGCCCGACGGCCCCGTCGTGGATGACCCCAGGGTCCGCAAGGACCGCACGGAGGATCCGGGATGCCTCCGCTCTCAGGGCCGCGGCTTCCCGGGCGGCCTCACGGGCCGTGAACGCCGCCGCCAGGCTCGCGAGGAGGATAGACATGCCCAGCACGACGACGATGAGGACGTGCACGTCCTCGAAGAATCCGGCGGCCGCCCGCTCCCCCCACACGGGACCCCGATGGGCGTGCGGATTCGTAAATCCTTCGGGGCGGCGCCCGCCAATCCGCCGGCCACACGGGGACTTCTCGGAAACCTATTTATCGGGCCCACTCCGATGTCCCCCCCGCGTGGAGGGGGAGCCGTGTTCTCCAAGGCGGAGGTGCCGCCTTCCCGAGGCCGCCTGGTCGTCGACTGCAAGGAGGCCCCTGATTCCGCGGCGGACCTCCGTGACCCGACGTGCATCGCCGCCGTCCTCGGCCACCTCGAGCGGGAGTTCGGCATCGAGAGCGTCGTCCTGAGCCATTACGTGGAACGGCAGTACGGCCCGATCGCGATGGACACCCTCCGCCGAATCCTCGCGATGGCGAACCTTCTGAGCCAATTGGGGGCACGACCTCCGGCCCCCAATTTTCCAGGTCTCTCCCGGAAGCAGATCGCATCGAAGTGCGGCGCTTGCCCGTTCCATCCCCGGACCCTGTTCGATGGCTTGCGGTCGAAGCTGATGAGGGGCTTTGCAGAGTTCCACACCGGGTTCACGGACTCGACCGAGAAGCTCAACCGCTACCGAGAGCCCGGGTGCAGGTCGTGCGTCTCGGCGACGACGAACGACCTGATCTATCTGTTCCGCTCCACCGCCGCCTTCGGGGATGCCGTGGTGCGGGGTTCCCCGCCCGAGGAGGCCTCGGGGTGAACGTCGCGCGGTCGCGGGGACCTCCGAATCTTGTTCCCGTGAGTCCCGACAGGGAGGACCTGCGCTCTCTGGCGGACCTCCTGGTTGAGCTCCGCGAGTTCGACGCGACGGCCGTCTCAGGGGTCCTCGAACGGGTGTTCGCGGGCGACGTCGAGACGCGACCGACGTTCTCCTCGAGCTGGGTCGCGCCGTCGCCCCCTCCGGACGCCCTTCTCGTCCACACGTACCGGGTCGGGGATTCCGAGGTCCGACTGTACAACCTATCCGAGACCGTGGAATCCCTGTACTTCGTCGTCCCTTCCGAATACCAGCTCCCCCTCCATCACCTCAAGCTCCTCCACTTGGCACGGGAGGAGCTCCGGCGGATGACGCCGCGCTCCGTGGACCTCCGGCGTCCCGTCGAGATTCGAGCCTATGTCGAGCAGGTCGGGGAGCGCCTGCTGTATCGGATCGCGAAGGACCGCGACATCATAATCGGCAAGAGCCGTTCGGAGGAGCTCGCCACGGTCCACCGTCTCGCGAAGGTCCTCGCGAAGTACACGGCAGGGCTAGGAATCATCGAGATTCTCCTCAAAGACGAGAATGTCCAGGACGTGTTCGTCGACGCTCCGGCGAGCCGGACGCCCGTGTACGTGACGGTCACGGCCCAGGGTCAGGCCCATCAGCGGTGCCTGACGAACATCACCCTCACCGAGGACGATGCGGAGGCGCTCCTGTCCCGCTTCCGATTCGAGAGCGGACGCCCCTTCTCCGAAGCGATGCCCGTCCTCGAGACGAACCTAGAAGGGTTCCGAGCCCGCGCGACGGTCGTCGGCCGCCCTCTGAGTCCCGACGGACTCGCCTTTGCGCTGCGGCGGCACTCTCCGGACCCCTGGACCCTCCCCCGGCTGATCCGTGCGGGAAGCCTGACGCCGCTCGCGGCCGGGCTCCTTTCCTTCCTCATCGACGGCCGTTCCACGATCCTCGTCGCGGGCAGTCGGGGGGCGGGGAAGTCGTCCCTCCTGGGGGCCCTCCTCCTCGAGTTCCCCCAGAGTCAGCGGATCCTCACGATTGAGGACACCCTTGAGCTTCCGGTGCGGCAGATGCGGGAGATCGGATACAAGGTCCAGAGCCTGTACGTGGAGAGCTCGCTCGGTGGACGCGGCGAGATGAGCGCGGAGGAAGCCCTCCGCGTATCCCTCCGTCTCGGGGAAAGCGCGATCGTCCTCGGTGAAGTCCGGGGCCAGGAGGCCCGGACCTTGTACGAGGCGATGCGGGCGGGAACGGCGGGGAGCGCGGTCCTCGGCACGATCCATGGCAACTCCTCCACGTCCGTGTATGAGAGGATCGTCCACGACCTCAAGATACCGCCGATGTCGTTCACCGCGACGGACGTTGTTGTGATCGCGGGGCTCGCCCGTCCTGGAGGGAGTCAGCGCTTCGACCGGCGCGTGACGGAGGTCACGGAGGTCGCGAAGTCCCGCGGGCCGGGCGAGTTCGAGCCGATGCTCACGTACCGGCCGGAGATCGATTCACTCGAGGCGACGGAGGCGTTCCGGCATTCTTCGGAACGGATTCGGGCGATCGCCAGCGCGTGGGGTCTCGCGTACGCGGACGCGCTGGAGAACATCGAGGCGCGGGCGGCGATTCGGCAAGCGCTCGTGGACGCCGCGGCCCACCGGGGTCGAGCGGAGTTCCTTGCGGCCCCTTGGGTCGCGAAGTCGAACGCGAAGTACTGGTCCCTCGTCGAAGAGGGCTTTCAGGGAACCGATGTCTTCGACGAGTGGTCCGCATGGTTCGCGCGGGCGGTCTAGATGCGGAGGGCGGATCTCTTCGAGAAGGCGTGTGCCCTAGCGGCGCGAATCTGGCCCATCGACGCGGCTCGGGTCCAGGTTCGCCGTCGAGCGATCCTCGAGCGAGTACGATCGCTTGACTCTGAAATCGAGGAAATCGAACAGAGCGTGCAGTTCGAACCCAAAGTCGATTGGGAACGCGACGTCCGAGCGCGCCGTCTCCAGAGGCTCCGGGGTCAGCGCGACCGGGACAGGGCCGTCTTGGAGCAGCCCTCGTTCCGTCAGGCCCTTGAGGTCACGCGACTCAACGTGACCCTGGAGACGGTCCTCCGGCTGGGTCGGATTGCGGCGATCACCGTCGCTGCGTCCTGCGTCGTCGTTCTCCTTGGCGCGCTCGCAAGGGGGCTTCCTGCGCCCGTGGTCCTCGTTCTGGGGGTTTTCGTCCTTGTCGCTCCCGTCGCCGCCTACGTGCTGGTCCTGTCGTACCCAGAGGGGCTCGCCCGACGGATGCGGGTGGCCTCCCTGGGGGGCGCCCCCGAGGCCGTGAACTACATGGCGATGTCGATGCGGGTGGTTCCCTCCCTGGACCGAGCGATCGAGTTCGCGGCCCACCACACGGAGGAGCCTCTCGCCTCCCGCTTGCGTCAGGTCCTGTGGAGCGTATACCTCCGGAGTCCTCCGGGCCTGGAGGCCGCCTTCCACCGCTTCGCCGCCGAGTGGGGAGAGGGGCAGGAGGATGTGAAGCGCGCGCTCTTCGCCCTCGCGAGCGCGTCTCTGGAACAGACCGACGCCGGTCTGGACCGGACCCTCGAGAAGGCTCGCCAGATCGCCTTCGAGGGCACGAGGGCGCGGATCATGGAGTATTCGGCGGGGCTCCGCGGCCCGACGACCGTCCTGTTCGCCCTCGGGGTCCTGCTCCCCGTGATCATCGGTGCGATGCTGCCGCTCGTGTCCCTCGGCGGGCTGACCCCTTCTCTCGCCGGGAGTCCGGGACCATCCCCGGGGACGGACGTGACGGTTCCGGCCGTCCTCGCGATGGACGTCCTGTTCCCTCTCGGAGCATTCGGGTACGCATATCGGATCCTGGGGAGCCGACCAGGCACGGGGAGCGCCCTCGAGTTCGAGCGACCGGGGGCGCGTCGGCATCTCTTGGTCTCGATCGCCCTCCTGATTGCCGCGATTCCCGCGTTCGTCCTCGCCTCGAGTCCCCTCGTCTCGTTCGTCGGACTGTGGTTGGTCGTCGCGGCGGGCGTCGTCTATCTGGTGCCGGGTCTCCGCGATTTCGAGCGGAAGAGGCGGGCGATTGCGAAGCTCGAGGCCGAGTTCCCCGATGCCCTCTTCATCCTGGGCAGCCGGATCGCAGAGGGCGCTCCCGCGGAGAGAGCGCTCCAGATGACCGCCGACACGACCCGAGGGTCCGAGGTCTCGGCCTTGCTCGGACGGATTCTTCGCGCCCTCCAAACGTCTCGTCAGGGACTCGAGGAGGTCTTGTTCTCGCGGAGCGGCGTCCTCCGGGATGTGCCCTCGCGCACGGTCCACGCAGCCTTCCGGATGGTCGTCGAGGTGTCGCGGAAGGACCCCGCGAGCGCGGGGAAGACGATCGTCGAGACCTCCGCCTATCTTCGAGACCTCCGGGATGTGGATCGTGAGATCCATCGAGACCTGAGCTCGGTCGTCGACGCGATGCAGACCACTGGAGCGTTCTTCGCGCCGATTGTCCTGGGCGTGACGTGCGCCCTATACGGCCTCCTCACCCGGGCCTTCTCTAGCATCGTCGTCCTGGGACTGTCTCCCGTGACCTTCCTCGGGGTCGTCGGGGTGTATCTGCTCCTGGCGGTGGCGGTGATCACGTACTTCCGTGTGGGAATCGCGCACGGCCGTGATCCGATTGAGTTCAGGGCCCAGCTCGCGAGGGCATGGCCCGTATCGATGGCGGTGTTTACCGCAGCGTTCCTCGTCTCGGAACTGGGTCTTTCCTGAATGAGCCAATTCTCAGCCGACGCGAGAACCCAGGACCCCCTCCAGGGTGTCCAGCGCCTCCTCGGCCCGCGTGCTGGCGGACTCCCAGGTTGCGAGTCGATCGCCCTGGCGTTCCTCGAATTCCCGCACGGTGTTCCGGAGCTCCGATTGCAGGCCCTCGGAGGGGTTTCCGCGCACGAGGACGACCAGGGTGAGGTGATGTCCCTTCTCGAATAGGAAGGACTGACCATCGTCGCGGAGTTGGCGCACGGTGGCCGTCCCCGCCGCGAGGACCTGTTCCACCGCATGCGTCAGGTCCGCGAGGGTCGCGGCGTCCGGGGCCGCCTCGCCCGGGAGGACCACCTGCGCGAGGGGCTGCCCAGAGTTATGGAACCACATCGCCGCAAACGGTCGGGACGGCGTCACCGAGAGTCGCCGCAGGATCGCGAGGAGGTTCTCCGTGGATACGGGCGCCAGGAACACGAGGACGAGAACCCCCGGGATCACGAGGATCGACGACAGGGCGGGGAATCCTCCCGTCGCGAACAGGTTGTTGTATGCGTTCGTGGAGAGCCACGCAATCATCGTGAGGACGAGGGCGAGGAAGATCGCGGTGAGCTTGTACCGCGTGGCCTTGCTGGAGAACGTCGCCCGCCGGAGGTCCCACCCGATGTATCCGAACGCGAGCGCGATGTACGCCGCCGTCTGCGCGAGGAAGACTGAGTACAGGGCGCGATCCCGCCGGACGATGGGATACCAGGAGGACACGTCCACGTGCGAGGTGAGGACCGTCCACGAGATTGCGATGCTCCCGAGGACCGGGAGGATCGCCAGGTAATCGACCCAGGAGCGGGTGTGGGTGAGCCACCGACCGAAGTAGAGGAACGCGAGCCAGGCGAGGGTGAAGACCGTGATCCGGACCTTCGAGACGAGGAGCGCGAGGTCCGCGTCCCGCGTGTGGAGGAAGACCCAATCGAGGAACGCCCACAGGCCGAGGAGGAGGGACGCCGCGACGAACGTCTTTTCGGGCGACGTCCGCAGGCCCCGGATCCAGGGCCACAGGCCGTTCGCGAGCCAGACGATCGCGGAGGCGAGGGGGATGTGGAGGATGACCTCCTGCTCGAGGGTCATCGCGAGCCCTCCCTGGGGGTCAGAGGACCTTCGGGGACAGGACCTCGTCCAGGGTCGCGAACGCCTTGTCCGAGAACGCCGCCGCGGACTCCCACGTCTCGAGCTTCCCGCCGCCGATGGACTCGAAGTCCCGGACCGCCATCCGCATCTCGGACCGCAGTCCTTCGGAGGGCGGGCCCTTCAGCACCGCGACCATCGTGACGTGGTCCCCGCGCTCGAACACGATGTAGTAGTCCCCATGTCGCATCTGGCGGAGGGCCCCCGGGTCGGACTTCAGCCCCTTCGTCAGCACGGCGTCCACCGCCAGCGCGAGGTCGGAGAGGGAGCCCGCGTCGAGGTCCTTCCCCCCGGCCAGCACGATCTGCGCGATCGGGTGGCCGGAGTTGTGGTACAGGACCGCCATCGTCGGGCGCGCGGGGGTCACCATCAGCTTCCGCAGCGCCATCCGGAACCGCTGAGGGTCGATCCGGAGCACGGCGATGAGCAGGGGGATGCCCAGGATCATGGGGTACGCGGAGGCCGCGGGCGCGCTGGGCCCCGGAAAGAGGTTCCCGTAGATGTTCGTGGCGACCCAGACGACGAGCCCCATCGCGAAGACCCAGAGCACGCCCCGGAGCCGCTTCCGGGACGCCTCGCTCGCGAACGTCGCATGCCGGAGGCTCCACGCCAGGTAGTAGAGGGTCCCGAGGCCGGACGCGCCGACCTGGATCTGGTACACGGCGAACCACGCCGGATCGCGGTCCGCCCAAGGGACGCCGCCCGTGGTCTGCAGCCGGACTCCGGGGACAATCCAGATGATCCCGAGCACGCCCACGGTCACGAGGAGCGGGAGGAGGTCGGCCCAGCCCCGGGGTCGCGCGAGCCACCGGCCGAAGTACAGGAAGAACAAGGAGCCCAGGACGAGGGACGACATGCGGGTCTTCACGGCGATGAGGGCGAGATCTCCGGCAGAGTGGAGGAACGTCCAATCCGAGAGGCCCCAGAGCCCGACGAGGAGGGCCGCGGTGGCGAACGCTTTCTCCGGTGCGGTCCGGAGGCCCCGAAGCCACGGGACGACCGCGACGAGGAACCACACGAGGGCGGTCGCGAGGGACAGGTTCTGCAGGAGCAGGTCTAGGAACTCGACCATTCGCGTCCACCCGATTCCGGGATGCCGTACGGGCGCCGCCTCGCGTCGGGCCGGCCTCTCGGGGCGCCGGCCTTCCGGATCTCACCGCGGACCACTCAACCCGCCTCCGCAATTACTCCTACATATTCAAATGCGGCGGTATTTGCTTTTATCTCGTCCCGCCGAAGCGGGCCTCTTCCCTCGTCGTCCGCGGTGGACATGTCCACCGTGATATCTTCGCATACGGCGCCAGCGTGGCCCCCCGGTGAACCATGGGGCGCAAAGCGTTCGTTGCTCTGTCGGTGTGTCTCCTAGCACTGGGACTGGCGGCCTTCGTCTCCGGAGACGGGGACGCGGGTCACGCGGAGCCGAGGCAGGTGGGCTCAACGTGCTTCTCTACGTCGGCCCTCGTATCGTGGGCGGCCGTGAACGACGGACACCTTTCGGGGTACGACGTGTACGTGAAGCTCTCCTCGAACTCCGTTTACACCCTCGCGAATCCGACCCTCGTGACGGCGACGCAGTACCTCGTGACGGGGCTCGTCTCGACGGCTTCGTACGACTTCGGCGTCGTGGCGGTGTACAACGACGGACACGTGTCCGCGATGTCGACCCCCGCGACCTGCACTACGCACTAGGCGGGTTGCGGAACTCCTCGACAATCTCGTCCGCGAGCTTCGGAAGGTCCAGCTTCCGGGCCTCGGAAACCGCGCGATCGATGTAGGCCTGCCCCTCGGCCATCCGCCTCACCCTCCTGGCGGTCCTCGCGAGGTGGCGCAGAGCCCGGATGCGGAGTGCGGGGTCCGAGATCCGAGCGACGTGATCGTCGGCGAGTCGGGCGAACCGGTCCCCGACGTCTTCCTCCCCGCGCTTCCGGTAGCAGTACCCTAGCCAGGCCGCGATGATAGCCTCCCACTGATGCTGCTCCACCGTCTGGTACGCCTCGAGGGCTTCTGAGAAGAACGGAATCGCCCCATCGTGGTCGCCCAACTTGAGACGGATAGCGGCCAAGTTATAGAGGCCGGCGGCGAGAACCCCCGTTGCGCCCGTCCTCCTCGCCTCGGCGTTCGCCCTCGCGAGATATGTCTCCGCCTCGCTCCACTGCTGGAGTTCGAGGAGGTTCCCACCGAGGCCGGCGCACACCTTCGCTACGTCCAGTCGGTATCCACCGCGCTCCAGCAGCCGGAGGGCCTCCCGTTCCAGGTTCACCGCCCCCGCGTAGTCCGTCTGCAGAGAGCGAAGGCGCCCGAGGCCGTACGTGCACAGACCTTCCCAACGGCGATCCCCGACATCGAACGCGATCGCCCTCCCTCGCTCGAACGCCTCTTGCGCAGGCTCGAGCCGCGCGCCATCCTCGTGGACGCATCCGATTCGGTACTGAGTCTCCGCGAGCAACCGGAGGGCCCCGAGCTTCTCGAGGCGGTCGCCGGCGTCGAGCAAGAGCGGGAGCGCACGAACCGATTCCCGTTGCTGTTCCGCTTTCCCCTGGCCGAGGCGGGCTTCCGCAGCGGTCAGGGGATCGCGGGCGGACCCGCACTCCTGGTACGCTTTCGCAGCCTCCGCCCACCGCCCCAAGGCGAAAAACGCCTCGCCGCGAAGGAGCCAAAGCCGCCGCGGGAGCCGCGCCTTCGCGCTCGACCAGGCCCGGGGATCGAGGACAGGGAGGAGCGCCTGCGAGAACCCCGCATCGATGATCTCCACTCCCCGCTCCCGCGCGAGCTCTTCCGCGAGTCCGAACGCACCGCCGAAGAGGAACTGCCGGATCGCCGCGATGCCGTCGATGGGATCGCGGCCATCCGCCAGGATCCGGCCGGCTCGGACCCGGAGTGCGGCGAGCCGGCGGGTCGGAAGGTTCCGCACGACCGCATCCCGGACCAGGTCATGGACCTGGGCCTTCCCGCTGCCGACCTCCCGGATCACGCACCGCAGGACGAGCTCGCGGGCTTCGGGTCCCAACGCCTCGAGTGAGACCGGACCCTCGAAGACGCAGGCGAGTTCGAGGGACCGGCGGGCCCCGGGGGGGACCTTGGACAGCGCTTCCTCGGCGAACCACGCGGCGGACGTCCGGCGGACCCCCTCCAGCGTGAGACGTCCCGCCGCCGCGAGTTCGAGGGAGAGGGGATGCCCCCCACACCGGTCCAGGATCTCCTCCCGTCTCGGGAGGGGGGCCCCCAGGGCCTCGAGGACGGCGAGGGCCTCCGGCCCGAGCAGATCGCCCACCTCCAGCTCCCACACGCGGTCCCGGGCCAGGTCGCCCGCGCTGACATAGCCCACCCGCTCCCGGGAGATTAGGACGGCCTTGAGCGCCCCTGGAGGAGCCTCGATGCGCCCGATCTCGCCCAGGAAGGTCGCGACCTCGCGGTTCGCCACGTGCGCGTCGTCGACCACGATCAGGGCGGGGATCGCGGCCAGATCCCGCCGGAGCAGGGGCAGCGGAAGGGAGGTCCCGCCCTCCGGCGGCCGCTGGAGGTACTCCAGGAGCGCGGGGCGTCCCGCCCCCTCGAGCAGGCGCGCGATGTCGTGGAGGAGGTCCCGCGGGGCGGTCTCGGGCCGGAGGCGCCGCCACAGGACGTGGACGCGTCCCTTGAGCCCCGCGACCCACCGGGACACGACCGCCGTCTTTCCGATCCCCGGGAGGCCGACGACGAGGATCCCGCGGGCCTTCGGGTCCGCGAGGAACGACTCGAGGCGCTCCAGCTCCGCCGCGCGTCCCCGGAAGTGGGCGGGGGCGCTCGCCTCCCGCACGTCGTACACCTTCCCCGCCTTCAGCCGGGCCTGGCGGTCCTGGAACCGGCGGAGGTCGAGTCGGCCGTCCTCGATGCTCCCGAGCAGGTCCGACAGCCTCGGACGCCGTGAGAGGAGGAGGGCGACCTCGTACAGCCGCCTCTCGGACTCCTTCCCCTCGAGATCGACCACGGGCAGCCTCTCCTCCTCGACCTCCTTTCGGATCGACTGGGCCTTGCGGAGTCCCGTCTCCGTCAGGAAGTACGCGAGCCTGCGCCGAGGCTCCCGCGCGACGTGGACCTTCCCCGTCGTCAGGAGGCCCTCCGCCCGCATCCGTGTCATCGCGCGGGAGACATGGGCCCTGCGGACCCCGATCGCCGCCGCGATCCGGTCCTGGCTCGCCTCCTGGGCCGCGGGGTCGTCCTCGCGGAGGTCGCCCCGGTCCAAGAGGTAGAGGAGGCACCGCTGGGGAAGGGTGAGAGGGAACCCCACCACGCGGGTGGACAGTTCCACCGGGGGCTTAAATCCCCCGAATGACGAAGGGGAAGACCATGGAGGGAACAAGGAACCGGGTCCCGCCGGCGGGGCGGGCCCTCGAGCAAGGATGGCGGGAGGCCGTGATCCGCTCCTCCGAGTCCCTGCGCCGGGAGGGGTTCACGGTCTCGAACGAGGTCGCGCCCCATCGGAGGCGGGGTGCGGAAGGGGCCGGCCTGCTGGCCGCGAACGGCGGGCGCGTCGTGCGGGTGATCGTGCTCCTGGACAAGGACATCGAGTCCCGGCAGACGCAGGCGCGGGTGCGAGCGGCGTACCGCCGCGGGGAGACCCGGGTGTTCGTCCGGTGGCCCCTCCGCTGGCGGATGCTCTCGAACGTCGCCCGCTGGGGCCTCCGGGGCGTCGCCGTGTCGACGTGGTGAGCCCCGTCCTAGGGCCCGCACGACAAGGATTTACGACCCGCCGCGCATGGACCGCCCGATGGACCTTCCCCCGGAGCTCGAGGCCCTGAAGTCGTTCCACGGCCACCTCGGGGTATACGTGACCCTCGGGCTCCGGATGGGGGCGATCGGCCGAGATCGCCTCGGCCACTACAAGGGATTGTCCGCGACCGTGCGGTCCCGCCCCGAGCCCCCGATGCTCTGCGTCGTCGACGGGGTGCAGTTCTCGAGCGGGTGCACGATGGGGAAGGGGAACATCCGCGCGGAGCCCGGGGAGGACCCGGAGGTCCTCTTCACGAAGGCGGGAGCGACCCTGCGAGTCGCCCTTCTCCCGGGATGGCGGGAGCGAATCGACCGGGAGATGTCGAAGGAGGGGGAGTTGTTTTAGTCTCTCTCCTACTCCCGCGCCGTCTACACGTTACGCGACACTCTTTCCCTACACTACGCCTTTCGGCTCGATGTCGTTTTTCGAGAACATCGCGT
>Ga0184623_10000059_pt1 | contig 41103 bp, 37 predicted proteins | sample PLM1_100_b1_FD_133138 | JGI IMG/M metagenome (GOLD analysis project Ga0184623, IMG submission 133138) | Groundwater sediment microbial communities from an aquifer in East River, Colorado, USA - PLM1_100_b1 | ecosystem: Environmental > Terrestrial > Soil > Riparian zone | place: USA: East River... | reverse complement strand
GACGAAGCCGATGATCTTCGCGCGTGCGGGCGTGATCGTGTACGTCGCGGTCACGATGTCGACGGTCTTCTGCTTGATGACCTCTGGCCGCTGCGCCGACGTGACCGTCACGAACTTCACCTTCGACGGCGTACCGAAGATGCGGATCGAGATGAGCCTGGCCATCTCGGCGTCGAACCCCTCGATCTCGCCCGTCTTGGGACTGCGGAGCCCGAACCCGGGTGCGTCGGTGGTGATGCCGACGCGCAGCACGCCGCGCTTCTTGATCTCCTTGACCGACGCCGGCATCTGGTCGGCGGTAGCGGCCTCGGTGCCGTAGCCGTTAGGCAGTACGTACTCCTCCTTGTATCCGTTGTCACATCCGGTGAGGGCTAAAGCCAGCGCGGTCGCAGCCGCGAGGACTCTGACGGTGCTTGCCAACATGCGTTCGTGCCCCTTCGCGCGAACCCTGGCCCCCCGAGTCCAGGCGGTAGACCTCCCCAGGTCGCGGGTCAGAATGCCGCGCTTCGCCGCCGAGGTCAGTAGCGATCCCAGCCGGTGGACGAGGTGAACAACGCTCGTATTTGCCGGCGGCCCGAATACGGGTCGGAGCTCAGCACCGGTCGCGGATAACATCTGCGGAACAGTCCCCGATCTGAGGAGCACATCGTGTCCGCACCAAGTCCCGCCGCCGCGCCCACCGCCGTCGTGGTGCCCGCCGGGACTACGGCGGCTGACGCGCTCGCCGCAGCCGGGGTGCCGCTCGACGGCCCGTCCGGCGCTGTCGTCGTCCGCGACCCGGGCGGCCAGCTCCGCGATCTGGCCTGGGCGCCGGACGTCGACACCGAGGTCATCCCAGTGCCGATGGACTCCCACGAGGGCCGAGCGGTGTTGCGCCACTCGACCGCGCACGTGCTGGCCCAGGCGGTCCAGGAGCTGTTCCCGGGCACCCTGCTCGGCATCGGCCCGCCAGTGGAGAACGGTTTCTACTACGACTTCCTGCCCGAGCGCCCGTTCCACCCGGACGACCTCGCGCAGATCGAGAAGCGCATGCAGCAGATCGTCAAGGCTGGCCAGCGGTTCAGCCGCCGGGTGATCAGCGACGAGGACGCCCGCAAGGAACTCGCGCACGAGAAGTTCAAGCTGGAGCTGATCGATCTCAAGGGCTCTGCGGGCGACGCCGCCGAGGGCGCGTCCGTCGAGGTCGGCGCCGGTGAGCTGACCATGTACGACAACCTGGATGCGAAGTCCGGCGACTTGGTCTGGACCGACCTCTGCCGTGGCCCGCACCTGCCCGTCACCCGCAAGATCCCGGCGTTCAAGTTGATGCGCAGCGCCGCCGCGTACTGGCGGGGCAGCGAGAAGAACCCGCAGCTGCAGCGCATATACGGCACCGCGTGGGAGTCCAGGGACGCGCTCAAGGAGCACCTGCGGCTGCTGGAGGAGGCGGCCAAGCGCGATCACCGCAAGCTCGGCACCGAGCTCGACCTGTTCAGCTTCCCGGACGAGATCGGCTCCGGCCTCGCGGTGTTCCACCCCAAGGGCGGCATCATCCGGCGCGAGATGGAGAACTACTCCCGCAAGCGGCACGAGGAGTCGGGGTATGAGTTCGTCAACACCCCGCACATCACCAAGGAGAGCCTCTTCCTGACCTCGGGCCACCTGCCGTACTACAAGGACACCATGTTCCCGCCCATGGAGCTGGAGGGCGCCGAGTACTTCCTCAAGCCCATGAACTGCCCGTTCCACCACCTGATCTTCCGGTCCCGCGGGCGGTCCTACCGTGAGCTGCCGCTGCGGCTGTTCGAGTTCGGCACCGTGTACCGGTACGAGAAGTCCGGCGTGGTGCACGGCCTCACCCGGGTGCGCGGGCTGACCATGGACGACTCGCACATCTACTGCACCAAGGATCAGTTGCAGGACGAGCTGAAGTTCCTGCTCGGCTTTGTACTTGAGCTTTTGCGAGATTACGGACTAAAGGACTTTTATCTGGAACTGTCCACTCGCGACGATTCGGAGAAGTTCGTCGGCGACCCGGCGCAGTGGGCGGAGGCGACCGAGGCGCTGCGCGAGGCGGCCGAGTCATCCGGGCTGGAGCTGGTGGCCGACCCGGGCGGCGCGGCGTTCTACGGCCCGAAGATCTCGGTGCAGGCCCGGGACGCCATCGGCCGCGCCTGGCAGATGTCCACCATCCAGCTCGACTTCAACATGCCGGACCGGTTCGAGCTGGAGTACCAGGCCGCCGACGGCACCCGGCAGCGGCCGGTGCTGATCCACCGCGCGCTGTTCGGCTCGATCGAGCGCTTCTTCGGCGTGATGACCGAGCACTACGCCGGCGCGTTTCCGGCCTGGCTCGCGCCGGTGCAGGTGGTCGGCATCCCGATCGGCGACGCGCACCAGCCGTACCTGGCCGAGTTCGTGGCCCGGCTGCGCGCCGAGGGCATCCGCGCCGAGGTGGACCACTCGGACGAGCGAATGCAGAAGAAGATCCGCAACGCGCAGAAGCAGAAGATCCCGTTCATGGTGATCGCCGGCGACGATGACATGGGCGCCGGCACCGTCTCGTTCCGGTACCGCGACGGGTCGCAGCGCAACGGCGTTCCGCTCGATGACGCGGTGGCGCACGTGCTCGATGTGGTGCGCTCGCGGACCAACGACGGGCCTTCGGCGGCCGGTGCCTCCGACGCGAGCGGTGTCCAGGAGGCCGTGGCCAGCGCCGTCGTCGACGAGACGCTCTAGTTCGGTCCGGCCCTGCGGCGCGCGGTAACTCGCTCGCGCGCCGCAGGCCGGATTGCCTACCGTGGTCCGCATGGGAGTGGACGCGCGGGGCCGGCTGGTCGAAGATCCGTTCGCCTACCGGGTGACGAAGGACGGCAAGGTCCTGATCTCGCGCGGCGGTCGGCCCGTCGTGACGGTGGGCGGTCCGGCGGCGGAACGGCTCACAGCCTGGCTGGAGAACGCCTCCGACGAACCGCAGATCCAGCAGCTCCTGGCCCGCGCGACCGGCAACTACCGGCGCGGCAACGAGCGGCGCGGCGGTCGGGCCTGAGGCCGGCACAGGCGGAGGCGCGGCTGTTCGCCGGCCCCTGGGACCGGCCCCTAGGATCTGTGGTCATGACGGGCCCGCAGTTCGAACTCCAGTCCGGCGCCGGCGCCGCCGACAGTTTCCAGCGGCTCTGGACCCCGCACCGGATGGCGTACATCAAGGGCGAGGGCAAGCCGGCGAAAGAGGCGGAGTGCCCGTTCTGTGCCGTGCCGGAGCTTTCTGACGCCGACGGGCTGATCGTCGCGCGTGGCGAGTCCGTCTACGCAGTGCTCAACCTGTACCCGTACAACTCGGGCCATTTGATGGTCGTGCCGTACCGGCACGTCGCCGACTACACCGACCTGACCGACCCCGAGACGATCGAGCTGGCGATGTTCACCCAGCACGCGATGCGCGCGGTCCGGCTCGCCAGCGGCGCGCAGGGATTCAACATCGGCATGAACCAGGGGCACGTGGCCGGCGCGGGCATCGCCGCCCACCTCCACCAGCACCTGGTGCCGCGGTGGGGCGGTGACACCAACTTCATGCCGGTGGTCGGCCACACGAAGGTGCTGCCGCAGTTGCTGGGCGAGACCCGGACGCTGCTCGCTCAGGCCTGGGAGGAGCTGGCCCGCTCCTGAAGCGCGGTCACCGTGACGAAGCGGTAGCCGTCCGCGGTGAGCTGGGTGAGCAGGGAGTCGAAGGCGGACATCAGTTCGGCGCGCGGCGTGCTGCCGCCGTCGTGGCCGAGGATCACCGTGCCTGGCGTGACGGTGGCGACGGTGCGGTCCAGGTCGGCGCCGGGCGCGCGGCCGCGGATCAGCGCCGACCAGAGCACCACCTGGTACCCGGCCTCGGCGGCGGCGAGCAGACCGACCGGGTCGATCACCCCCCACGGCGGACGGAAGAGCGTGGCTGCCCGCCCGGTGACCGCGGTGATGGCGGCGGCGCCGCGGCGTAGCTGAGCGACGGCCCGGCCGCGGTCGCATTCGTCGAGGCGCTCGTGGCTCCAGGTGTGGTTGCCGATCTCGTGGCCCTCGGCGACCGTGCGGCGGACCAGCTCGGGGTAGCGCTCGACGCGTTTCCCGACGACGAAGAAGGTGGCCCGCGCACTATGCCGGCGGAGCATGTCCAGCACCTGCGGTGTCCACTGGGGATCGGGCCCGTCGTCGAACGTGAGTGCCACTTCGCGGCGGTCGGTGCCGGCACGCCACATCAGATCGACGTCGACCGCTCCGGTGCTGCCCTCGGCCGGCCGCGCGCACCGTTTGGAACGCTGCCCGAATTCCTCCGCAGCCTCGAACCCGCCGACACTGCTGGCGACGCCGGCTGCCCCCGCCAGCGCGCCCGTCAACACCGTCCGCCTTTTCATAACTCATGGGTAACACGGGGCGACAACACGAAGTGTCTGGTAGGGAACAGATCAGGGTGATCGGATCGAAGATCATTCCCGGGAGGGACGGCGTCTCGTCCCTCCCGGTGAGGCGGCGTCACCCGTCGGAGGGTTTGCGGGCCTGTTCGGCGAGGTGCGGCGGCATCGGGTCGTACCGGAGGAAGGTCCGCGTGAACGTCGCCGTGCCGGACGTCAGCGAGCGTAGTTCGGTCGCGTAACGCACCAGTTCCGTGGCGGGCACCTCGGCGCGCACCAGCGTCCGCTCGTTCGCGTCGGGCTCGGTGCCGAGCACTCGCCCGCGCCGCCCGGACAGGTCGCTCATCACCGGTCCGACGTAGGAGTCCGCCACCCGGATGGCCACCTCGTCGACGGGCTCCAGCAGCGCGATCTGCCCGGCAGCGGCGGCCTCGCGCAGCGCCAGCGCACCGGCCGTCTTGAACGCGGCGTCCGAGGAGTCGACGCTGTGCGCCTTGCCGTCGACCAGCGTGACCTTGATGTCCACGACCGGGTGGCCGGACAGGAGCCCGCGCTCCATCTGGCTGCGGACGCCCTTCTCCACCGACGGGATGTAGCTGTTCGGCACCGCGCCGCCGACGACCTTGTCCACGAATTCGAAACCGCCACCCGTGGGCAGCGGTTCCACCTCGATGTCGCAGACGGCGTACTGGCCGTGGCCGCCGGACTGCTTCACGTGCCGGCCGTGCCCCTTCGCCGGCGCGGTGAACGTCTCGCGCAGCGCCACCCGCACGGGCTCGGTCTCCAGGTCGGCGCCGCCGGCCCGGAGCCGGTCGAGCACCACGTCGGCGTGCGCCTCGCCCATGCACCAGAGCACGAGTTGGTGGGTCTCGGGATTGCGCTCCAGCCGCAGGGTCGGGTCGCCGGCGACGAGGCGGCCGAGGTTCTTGGCCAGCGCGTCCTCGTCGCTACGGGTCTTCGCCACGACCGCGACGGGCAGCAGCGGCTCGGGCATCTCCCACGGCGCGATCAGCAGCGGATCGTCCTTCGCCGAGACGGTGTCGCCGGTCTCCGCGGAGCCGATCTTCGTGAGTGCGCACAGGTCGCCGGCGACGCAGTACGGCACCTCGCGCAGGCTGGCGCCGAGCGGCGAGTACAGGTGCGCGACGCGCTCGTCCACGTCGTGGTCGGCGTGGCCCCGCTCGGCCATGCCGTGGCCGGACACGTGGATCGTCTGCTCGGGTCGCAACGTTCCCGAGAACACCCGCACCAGTGACACCCGTCCGACATAGGCATCGATTGTGGTTTTCACCACCTCGGCGACCAGCGGGCCGGACGGGTCGACGCTGAGCGGGTCGTGCGGGCTGCCGTCCGGGCGGGTGACGGCCGGCACCTGGTGCTCGATGGGCGCGGGGAATCCCTTGGTCAGCACCTCCAGGATCTCGGCCAGGCCGACGCCGGTGAGCGCGCTGGCGCCCAGCACGGGATAGAACGTGCCGCGGGCCACCGCCGTCTCCAGGTCGTCGACCAGCACCGCCTGGTCGATGTCTTCGCCCTCGAGGTAGCGGTCCATGAGGGTCTCGTCCTCGCTCTCGGCGATGATCCCCTCGATCAGGGAGTTGCGCGCCTCATCGATCAGCGGCAGGTGCTCGGCGTCGGGCTCGCGGACGACGGGCGGGAACGCGCCGCCGGAGTAGTCGAAGATGCGCTGCGAGAGGAGGCCGATCAGGCCCGCGACCTGCTCTTCGTTGTCGTGGTCGTGCATCGGGAGGTAGAGCGGGAGTACGCCGTCACCGAAGACGCGCTGGCAGATCGCGACAGCCTCATCGAAGTCCGCGCGGGGATGGTCCAGCCGGGTGACCACCACCGCGCGGGGCATGCCCACCGCGGCGCACTCCTCCCAGAGGGCGATCGTGCTGGCGTCGACGCCGTCGACGGCGGAGACCACGAACAGGGCCGCGTCGGCGGCGCGCAGGCCGGCCCGCAGCTCGCCGACGAAGTCCGCGTACCCGGGGGTATCGAGCAGGTTGACCTTGATGCCCTCGTGCACGAGCGGGGCGAGCGCCAGGCTGACCGAGCGCTGCTGCTTCACCGCGGCGGGATCGTGGTCGCAGACGGTGTTCCCGTCCGTCACCGTGCCCGCCCGGCTGGTCGTGCCGGTCGCGGCGAGAAGCGCCTCGATCAGCGTGGTCTTACCGGCGCCGGAGTGGCCCACCAGGACCACGTTCCGTACCGCGCCGGGATCATCAGCCACCGGCCCTGCCCCGGCGACCTTCTCCTGCACCTTCTGCGCCATCGTTCCCGCCTCCCGTCGTCGCCTGCCTGATGCAGACCGCACTCGCCGCGGTGGCGCTCGCTTGCTCGTAACGTCCCGGCCACGCAACGTCGAACTCCCGTGCGCCGATCCCACACCCCCGCCGCGCGCCCGACAAGTCCTGGCGCGCCGTAAAGGCGAAATCTCCTGCGTCCTGCGGGGCCCGCGACGGCGCCGGTTATCGTGATGACGCCCGCCGACCAGCCCACTATGCGAACGGAACCAGATGCTCAACGTCCTCGCACGCGCACGGATCTCGCGTGTGCTCGACCCGATCGGGGCTGCGCTCGCCCGCGCCGGGGTGAGCCCCGACGTGGTGACCGTCCTCGGCACGATCGGGGTGGTCACCGGTTCCCTGGTGTTTGTCGCGCGCGGCTACCTGCTGATCGGCGCGCTGGTGGTCACCGTATCGGTCCTCACCGACATGCTCGACGGCGCGATCGCGCGGGCCCGGGGCACGTCCAGCAAGTGGGGCGCGTTCCTCGACTCGACCATGGACCGGATCGCCGACGGTGCCGCATTCGGCTCGCTGGCGTTCTGGCTGGCCACCGAGGGGCGCCGGTCCGAGGCCGCGGCGGCGCTGTGCTGCCTGATCGCCGGCGTGATCGTCTCGTACGCGAAGGCGCGCGCCGAAGGGCTCGGCCTGCGCTGCGACGTCGGGATCGCGGAGCGGTCGGAGCGGCTGATCATCGCCGGCTTCGGCGCGTTGCTGGAGGTCGTCGGCGTGCCGCACGGGCTGGAGGTCGTGCTCTGGCTGCTCACGGCGTTGGCCGTCTTCACTATCTGGCAGCGGGTGCATACCGTCTGGCTGCAGACCCGCGAACCGGTGGCCGACCCCGCGCCACCCGCCCGCTCATGACCAGCCCCGCGAGCCTCGGGTACGCGGCCGGCTGGCGGATCGTGCGTGCGTTGCCGTCGCCGGTAGCCCGCGGGCTGTTCCGGCTCGGCGCCGACCTGGCGGTCCGCCGCGAGGGTCCCGGTACGCGCCGGCTCGCCACGAACCTGCGCCGGGTCGTCGGCCCCGAACTGCCCGAAGCGGAGCTGCGCGAGCTGGTCAGGGCGGGGCTTCGTTCGTATGCCCGGTACTGGATGGAGGCGTTCCGGCTGCCGTCGCTGTCCCGGGAGGCCATCGTCGACACCCTGGACATGGACGGCGAGGAGCTCCTACGTGAGGCCCACGCCGCTGGCGACGGGGTGATCGTGGCCCTGCCGCACGCCGGCAACTGGGACCACGCCGGCGCGTGGGTGTGCCTCACCGGGATGCCGCTGACGACGGTCGCCGAGCGGCTCAAGCCCGAGGACCTGTACCGCCGGTTCGTCGAGTACCGAGAGTCGCTGGGTATGGAGATCCTGCCGGCCACGGGCGGTGCGCGGCCGCCGTTCGACGTGCTCGCCGACCGGCTGGGCGAGGGCAGGCTGATCGTGCTCCTCGCCGACCGGGATCTCTCCGCGCGCGGCGTGCCGGTCAAGTTCTTCGGCGGCCGGACCCGGATGCCGGGCGGTCCAGCCCTGCTCGCGCTGCGCACGGGGGCGCCGCTGTTCGTCGCCTCGCTCTGGTACGAGGACGGGCGCAGCAAGGTGAAGGTCGTCGGGCCCGTCCCGGTGCCGACCGAGGGCAACCGTGCCGAGCAGGTGGCGGCGCTCACCCAGACGGTCGCCGACGAGCTGGCCTCTGGGATCGCCGCGCATCCCGCGGACTGGCACATGCTTCAGCGGCTCTGGCTGGACGATCCGAGCCGGGCCGACACCGCTGCCGACGCGGCGACGACGAGCCGGTAAGGACTCCAGGATGCGGATCGGAATCGTCTGCCCGTACTCCTTCGACATGCCGGGCGGCGTGCAGGCCCACGTGCGGGACCTCGCCGAAGCGCTCATCTCACTCGACCACCACGTCTCGGTGCTCGCCCCGGCCGACGACGAGGACGACCTCCCGCCGTACGTCGTGGCGGCCGGACGCGCCGTCCCGGTGCCGTACAACGGGTCGGTGGCCCGGCTGTCGTTCGGCCCGCTCTCCTTCGCGCGGGTGCGCAGGTGGCTGCGCGAGGGCAAGTTCGACGTGCTCCACCTCCACGAGCCGCTGGCACCGAGCATCTCGCTGCTGGCCTGCCTGGCCGCGCGCGGCCCGGTGGTCGCCACGTTCCACACCGCGACGACGCGGTCACGGGCGCTCGCCGCTGCCGAAGGCGTGCTCCAGCCGGTGCTGGAGAAGATCAGCGGGCGGATCGCCGTGTCTGCGCTGGCGCGGCGGGTCCAGGTCGAGCACCTGGCCGGGGGAGCGGTGGAGATCCCGAATGGCGTCTCGGTGGCGCGCTTTGCCCATGCTTCGCCGCTGCCGGGCTGGCCCGGCGACGGTGGTGCGATCGGGTTCCTGGGCCGGTTCACTGAACCGCGCAAGGGATTCGGGATCCTGCTCGACGCGTTCACGCAGCTCGTGGCTTCAAGGCCGGGCCTGCGCCTGCTGGTGGCCGGGCCTGGCGACGCGGACGAGGCGCTGTCCAAGGTCGCGCCGGAGGTGCGCGAGCGGATCGTCCTGCTCGGGCTCGTGTCCGACGCCGACAAGGCCCGGATGCTGCGCAGCGTCGACGTGTACGTGGCGCCCAACACCGGCGGTGAGTCCTTCGGCATCATCCTCACCGAGGCGATGGCCGCCGGCACCGCAATCGCCGCTAGTGACCTCGACGCGTTCCGGCGCGTACTTGACGACGGTCGTGCCGGTGCGCTGTTCCCCAACGGGGACGCGTCCGCGCTGGCGTCGACGCTGGCTGGGTTGCTGGACGATCCCGCGCGCCGTGCTGAGCTGGCCGGGCTGGCCCGCGAGGCGGTGGCCGAGTTCGACTGGCCCGTGATCGCGGCCAGGGTGCTGGAGGTCTACAGCGCTGTGGTGGCCACGACGCCGGCCGCCGTAACCGCCGAGGACGAGCCCCGTACGGACTGGTTGCCGAAAGCCCTCCGCGACCGCCTCCGCTGACCCGCCTGCGACCGGCCGCCTCGCGGCGGTTCGACCCGCGTCACTAGCATCCGGCGTGTGGAGTTCATGGTCGGCGCCGGCGTGGCGATCGTGCTCGTCTCGATGTACATCACCTGGCTCGCGGGGCGGATCGACCGGCTGCATGCGCGCGTGGCCTCCGCCCAAAGCGCACTGGATGCGCAACTCGTGCGGCGTGCGGCCATCGCCGCCCAGCTCGCCGAGGCCCGTGAGGAGCAGATAGGGGCCCGCGCGGCCGCTGTACGGTCGGCGGCGAAGGCAGCCCTGCACGCCGATCCGGACCAGCGGGAAGCCGCCGAGAACGACCTCACCCGGGCGCTCGACCGGCTCCCACTCGACGCCGACGACCCGATGGTGATCGAAATGGCCGTCGCCAGCCGCCGGCTCGGGGTGGCCCGTCAGGTGCACAACGATGCCGTCCGGGACACCCTCGGGCTGCGGCGCCGGCGCCTACCCAGGGCGTTCCGGCTGGGGCACCGGCACCCGCTGCCGACCTACTTCGACATCGCCGAGTTCACCGTCGCCACGGCTCCGACCGGCCCCGACGCGCCCGAGCGGACCCGGCCGGCTGTCGGGGAGGCCACACCCGGTCCCGGCTGAGGCAGGAGCGGCCGGCAGTAGGATGAGGTAGCCGTCCACCGAGAAAGGCTGATGTGCCGTGTCCGCCGCCAGTACTTCTTCCTCCATCGCCCCCGCCGTCCCCACCGAGGTGGGCACCGCCCGCGTGAAGCGCGGCATGGCGGAGATGCTCAAGGGCGGCGTCATCATGGACGTCGTCACCCCCGACCAGGCCAAGATCGCCGAGGACGCCGGCGCAGTCGCCGTCATGGCGCTCGAGCGGGTCCCAGCTGATATCCGCGTCCAGGGCGGCGTCGCCCGGATGAGCGACCCCGACATGATCGACGGCATCGTCTCCGCCGTCTCGATCCCGGTGATGGCCAAGGCCCGCATCGGCCACTTCGTCGAGGCCCAGGTTCTGCAGGCGCTCGGCGTTGACTACGTCGACGAGTCCGAGGTGCTCACCCCGGCCGACGAGGCGCACCACATCGACAAGTGGGCCTTTACGGTTCCCTTCGTCTGCGGCGCTACCAACCTGGGCGAGGCGCTGCGGCGGCTCGCCGAGGGCGCCGCGATGATCCGCTCGAAGGGCGAGGCCGGCACCGGCAACGTCGTCGAGGCCACCCGCCACATGCGCTCGATCCGCAGCGAGATCCGCCGCCTCGGCACCCTCGACGCAACCGAACTGTTCGTCGCCGCGAAGGAGCTGCGGGCGCCGTACGAGCTGGTCAAGGAGGTCGCGCAGGCGGGCAAACTCCCGGTGGTGCTGTTCACCGCGGGCGGCATCGCTACCCCGGCGGATGCGGCGATGATGATGCAGCTCGGTGCCGAGGGCGTGTTCGTGGGCTCGGGCATCTTCAAGTCCGGTGACCCGGTCAAGCGCGCCGAGGCGATCGTCAAGGCCACCACGTTCTACGACGACCCGGACGTGATCGCCAAGGTGTCGCGCGGGCTCGGCGCGGCCATGGTCGGCCTGAACGTGAACATCCTCCCGGAGAGCGAGCGGTACGCCAGCCGCGGCTGGTAGCGCGTCTGGCGCACCGGACCGTCAGGGGTTGCGGGCGCCGGCAAACCCCGACACCCGACAGTTGGGATCCTGCGTGATTGGCGTCTTCGCGTTGCAGGGCGACGTGCGTGAGCACCTCGCCGCGCTGGCGGCGGTCGGAGCCGAGGCGATGCCCGTCCGGCGCCCCGAGGAACTGGCGGCCGTGGACGGGCTGGTCCTGCCCGGCGGCGAGTCCACCACGATGAGCCGGCTCTCGACGATCTTCGGGCTGCTGGAGCCGATCCGGGCCCGGATCGCCGCGGGCATGCCGGTCTACGGATCGTGCGCCGGGATGATCATGCTGGCCAGGACCGTCCTCGACGGCCGTCCTGACCAGCAGAGTTTCGGCGGCATCGACATGGTGGTACGGCGCAACGCCTTCGGGCGCCAGGTCGACTCGTTCGAGACCGACCTCGACGTGGCCGGTGTGCCGGGCGGCCCGGTGCACGCCGTGTTCATCCGCGCGCCCTGGGTCGAGGAGGCCGGCGAGCGCGTCGAAGTGCTCGCGCGCGTGAGCGGTGGGCCGGCTGACGGTAGGATCGTCGCGGTCCGGCAGGGGCGGCTGCTCGCGACCTCCTTCCACCCAGAGCTCACCGGTGACCTGCGTGTCCACGGGCTCTTCGCGGAGATGGTGACGGAGGCCGCACGCGCGGCGGCGTGACGCCGGACCAGCAGGGAAACCGCACCGAGGAGGAGTAGATGAGCGGCCACTCAAAGTGGGCGACCACGAAGCACAAGAAGGCCGTCATCGACGCCAAGCGCGGCAAGATGTTCGCCAAGCTGATCAAGAACGTCGAGGTCGCCGCCCGTACCGGCGTTGCCGACCCGGCCGGTAACCCGACCCTCTACGACGCCATCCAGAAGGCGAAGAAGAGTTCGGTCCCGAACGACAACATCGACCGCGCGGTGAAGCGCGGCGCCGGCCTGGAAGCGGGCGGCGCCGACTGGCAGAACATCACGTACGAGGGGTACGGGCCGAACGGCGTCGCCGTGCTCATCGAGTGCCTCACCGACAACCGCAACCGCGCCGCCTCCGAGGTCCGCACCGCGATGACCCGCAACGGCGGCTCGATGGCCGACCCGGGCAGCGTGTCGTACCTGTTCGCGCGGAAGGGCGTCGTCATCGTCCCGAAGGGCGAACTGACCGAGGACGACGTGCTCACCGCCGTGCTGGACGCTGGCGCGGAGGAGGTCAACGACCTCGGTGACTCCTTCGAGGTGGTCAGCGAGGCGACCGACCTGGTGGCGGTGCGTACCGCGCTGCAGGTCGCCGGCATCGACTACGAGTCGGCCGAGGCGAGCTTCCTGCCCAGCGTGCAGGTGCCGCTCGACGAGGACGGCGCGCGCAAGGTCTTCAGGCTGATCGACGCGCTGGAAGACTCCGACGACGTGCAGAACGTCTACGCCAACTTCGACGTCTCCGACGAGGTCATGGAGGCCGTTGGCTAACGGCAGGAGCGGATCACGGGCTGAGGTCGCGTGTCGGCCGGTGATGGAAACGGTGCGCGCGGTACGGTGTCGAACATCTGTTCGGTATCACACGGAGGTCGTGGCGTGCGTGTGCTCGGGGTCGACCCTGGGCTGACCCGATGCGGGGTCGGCGTGGTCGACGGGTCCGCCGGGCGGCGCTGCGCGATGGTGTATGTCGAGGTGGTCCGGACGTCGTCCGACGCCGAGATCGGAGCTCGACTCCTCGCGCTGGACGAGGCGTTTACGGCGGCCGTGGCCCGGTTCAAGCCTGACGTGGTCGCCGTCGAGCGGGTGTTCGCGCAGCACAACGTCCGCACGGTGATGGGCACCGCCCAGGCCAGTGCGGTCGCCATCACGGTCGCGGCCCGCGCCGGCATCCCCGTCGCGCTGCACACGCCGAGCGAGGTGAAGGCCGCGGTCACCGGCTCCGGCCGCGCCGACAAGGCGCAGGTCACGACCATGGTCACCCGCCTTCTCGGCCTCGCCGACGCGCCGCGGCCCGCCGACGCCGCCGACTCCCTCGCGCTGGCGATCTGCCATCTCTGGCGGGCGCCGGCCCAGGCCCGCATCGAGGCCGCGCTCGGCGGCCCCGAGCGACCCACGCGCGCCCAGGCCCAACTCGCCGCCGCCCTGGCCCAGGCCAAGAGGAGATCCCGATGATCGCCAGCGTCTACGGCAAGATCGCCGCCGTCGCACCGGACGGCGCCGTGGTCGAGGTGGGCGGGGTCGGTCTGTCGGTCCAGTGCAGTCCGGCCACGATCGCGGGCCTGCGGGTGGGGGAGCCGGCCCGGCTCGCCACCAGCTTGATCGTCCGCGAGGACTCGCTCACCCTGTACGGCTTCGCCACCGAGGACGAGCGGGTCCTGTTCGAGCTGCTCCAGACGGCCAGCGGGGTCGGGCCGCGGCTGGCTCAAGCGGTGCTGGCCGTACACGCGCCGAACACCGTCCGGCGCGCGGTGGCCACCGGCGACATCGCCACGCTCACTCGAGTCCCCGGGATAGGTAAGAAGGGCGCCGAGCGGCTCATCCTGGAGCTGAAGGACCGGATCGGCGTCATCGCGGGCGGCGACGAGCCGATGGCCGTCCCCGACGTCGAGCCGGCCTGGCGGGCGCAGGTCCGGCAAGGGCTGGTGGGGTTGGGCTGGTCGGCGAAGGAGGCCGAGGACGCTGCGGCGGCGGTCGGGGCGGGCGTCGAGAGCGACAGCCCGGACGTCGCGGCGCTGCTCAAGCAGGCGATCCGGATGCTGGGCCGCCGATGAGCGACGCTGCCGCCGACCCGGTCGTCTCCGCGTTCGTCGCCCCGGGCGAGCGCGAGGTCGAGGTCAGCCTCCGGCCCCGCTCGCTGGCGGAGTTCATCGGCCAGCACCGGGTCCGCGAGCAGTTGGAGCTGCTGCTGCGCAGCGCCCAACGCCGGGAACGCCCACCGGACCACATCCTGCTGTCCGGTCCGCCCGGCCTCGGCAAGACCAGCCTCGCGATGATCGTGGCGGCGGAGCTGGGGTCGGCGATCCGGATCACCAGCGGACCGGCGATCGAGCGCTCCGGCGACCTGGCGGCGGTGCTCACCGCGCTTGGCCCGGGCGACGTCCTGTTCATCGACGAGATCCACCGGATGGCCCGCCCCGCCGAGGAACTGCTCTACTCGGCGATGGAGGACTTCCGGGTCGACGTGATCGTGGGCAAAGGGCCGGGCGCCACCGCCATCCCGCTCGACGTGGAGCCGTTCACGCTGGTCGGCGCCACCACCCGGTCGGGCCTTCTGACCGGCCCGCTGCGCGACCGGTTCGGCTTCGTCGCGCACATGGATTTCTACGAGCCCGCGGACCTGGAGCAGGTCATCGCCCGCTCGGCCGAGATCCTGCAGGTCCGGATCGGGCCGGACGCCGCCACGGAGATCGCCGGCCGATCACGGGGCACGCCGCGGATCGCCAACCGGCTGCTGCGCCGGGTCCGCGACTATGCCGAGGTGCGCGCCGACGGCGTGGTCACCCTCGCCACCGCACGGGCCGCGCTCAACGTGTACGAGGTCGACCACCTGGGCCTGGACCGGCTCGACCTGGGTGTGCTGAACGCGCTCGTGGGCAAGTTCGGCGGCGGGCCGGTGGGCCTGTCCACGCTCGCCGTGGCGGTCGGGGAGGAGCGCGAGACCGTCGAGGAGGTGGCCGAGCCCTTCCTGGTCAGGGCCGGGCTGCTCGCCAGGACCCCGCGTGGGCGGGTGGCGACGTCCGCGGCGTGGCACCATCTTGGGCGTACCCCCCCGGTGGGAGCCGCCGGGGTAGCGGCCGACGCCGCGCCGGACCTCTTCACGGAGTTCGACTGAGCTTGCGGCCCCGCTTGACCGCATGTGTTCGATTGATCCAGTTGGTTGCGGAACCACAACGACCAGCTGGCCGTTGGCGGTGTGGCCGAGCGCGCCGGTTAGACTCCCGCCGGTTGTCACCGTTCCTGATGAAAGGCCGTACCTGTGAACTTCGCTGCGTCGAGTGGCAGCAGTGGCAACAGTCTGCTGCCTCTGCTCCTGCTGGTGGGTCTCTTCGCCCTCATGTACTTCATGGTGATCCGCCCGCAGTCCCAGCGCCGCAAGCAGATGGCGCAGATGCAGCAGTCGGTCACGCTTGGTAGCGAGATACTCACCATTGGTGGCCTCTACGGCACGGTGGTTGCGATCGACGACGAGTCTGTGACGCTGGAGGTGGCGCCGGGCGTCACCAACCGGTACGCCCGCTTGGCGATCGGCAAGGTGCTCCCGACCGACGAGATCGACGGTGACGACACTGACGATGACGACACTGAGGACGACGAGCCGGCGGCCGACGAGGCCACCGACGCTGCGGATGCGGCGCCGACCAACAACAAGGGTGCGGACGGCGCCGAGAACCGCTGATCGGCCGGCGGGCAACGCGGCCCGCGGGATGAACCAGGCCGACCGGGCGCACCTCACGCGCCGGCGGCACCCAAAGGACTAGGGAGAGACAGCAGTCGTGGCAGCACCCCAGGGACAGCTGAGGGTGTCGCGGTATTTCGCGGCCCTCGGCGCGATCATCGTGGCGCTCTACGCGCTCGTCTTCTTCACCGGTCCGGGTTCGATGACCGACAAGCTCCAGCCGAAGCTCGGCCTCGACCTCCAGGGCGGCATGACCGTCACCTTGCGGGCGAACACGGCGGACGGCAAGCAGCCGAAGAAGGACCAGCTCGAGCAGGCACGGGAGATCCTCGAGAACCGCGTCAACGGCACCGGCGTCGCCGAGTTCGAGGTGGTGACCGAGGACGAACGCAACATCGTGATCAACGTCCCCGGTAAGAACAACGACGACGTGAAGCGGATCGGTGAGCCCGCCGAACTGCGCTTCCGCGAGATGCTGAAGGAGACGCCGGACATCGGCGCCGCGCCGCGGGCGGTGACCCCGACCCCGACGGCCACGCCGTCCGGCACCGCCAAGCCCACGGCCACCCCGACGGCGAAGCCGTCCGCCACGCCGTCGACCAAGGCTTCGGGCTCCGGTGGGTTCGCGCCGACCCCGACCCCGACCCCGACCCCGACGCCGAGCGCGTCCGGAACGCCGTCGCCGGCTGACGACAGCACGACGTCGGTCAAGACGGCTGACGTGCTCAAGAAGATCGACCCCCAGATCCTGCAGCTCGTCCAGCAGGTGCAGTCCCCGGAGCAGCTCCTAGACCCCAAGCTCGAGCCGCTGATGGAGGTCTTCAAGAAGCTGTCCCGCCGGGAGGTCGCCGCACTCCCCGTCGAGCTCCAGTACAACGTCCCGCAGATCACCTGCGCGATGCTGGACGGCCGTCCCGCCGGCAGCATCGCCAAGCCGGATCAGCAGGTCGTGGCGTGCGAGGGCAACAACAAGCTGATGCTGGACAAGGCGAGCGTGCTCGGTACGGACGTCAAGTCGGCCAGCGCGAGCCTCGACCCGCAGGCCGGAGGCTGGCAGGTCAACCTGAAGTTCAAGAGCAAGGGCCAGGACAAGTGGACGGAGATGACCCGCAAGTCGGTGGGCAAGCGCGTCGCGGCGGTGCTGGACAACACGGTCGTCTCGTCGCCGACGATCCAGGAGATCATGCCGGGTGACGCGCGGATCACCGGCAACTTCGGCGGCAAGGAAGCGCGCGATCTCGCGAGCAAGTTGAACTTCGGCGCCCTGCCGCTCAGCTTCGAGCAGGAGAACGTCCAGACGATCAGCCCGACCCTCGGCATCGAGTCGCTCAAAGCCGGTCTGCTGGCGGGCGGCATCGGCTTGGCGCTCGTCGTGCTCTACTCGCTGATCTACTACCGCGCCCTGGGCTTCATCACTATCGCCAGCCTCCTCTGCTCCTCGGCGATCATCTATGCCGCGGTCATCCTGCTCGGGCGGGAGATCGGCTTCACCCTCACGCTGGCCGGTATCGCCGGATTCATCGTGGCGGTGGGTATCACCGCCGACTCGTTCGTCGTGCTCTTCGAACGTCTGAAGGACGAGGTGAAGGACGGCCGGTCGGTCCGGAGCGCAGTACCCCGCGCCTGGGTGCGCGCCCGGCGGACGATCCTCTCCGCCGACAGCGTCTCGCTGCTGGCCGCCGTCGTGCTGTACGTCCTGGCGATTGGTGCGGTGAAGGGCTTCGCCTTCACCCTCGGCCTCTCGACGGTCGTCGACGTGCTCATCGTGTTCCTCTTCACCTACCCGCTGGTGGCGCTGCTCTCCCGGTTCCGGACCTTCACCTCGCCGCGGTTCTCCGGCCTTGGCAATATGAGGCCCGACAACGTCCCCACTGTCCCGGCGCGCACCGCTCGCGTCGCCCCGAAGGAGTCCTGACCGTGGGCCTCGTACGACGCCTCTACCGGGGCGACACGAAAATCGACTTCATCGGATCGCGTAAGCGCTGGTACATCGCGTCCGGCGTCATCACGATCGCCTGTCTCGCACTGATCATCTTCAAGAGCTTCAACTTCGGGATCGAATTCTCCGGCGGCAACTCCTTCACCTTCACCAAGCCGCCCGGCGCCACGTTGGAGCAGGCTGAGCGGGTTGTGCAGGACGCCGGAGCCGAGGTCCAGACCGCGCAGCAGGTCGGCGGTGGAGGGCAGACGAAGTTCGTCCTCAAGACCGCCGCGCTCAACATCGACGAGACGGTCAAGGTCAAGGAGGCGCTCTCCAAGGAGCTGAAGGTGGACGTCAACGACGTCACCGACAGCGCCGTCAGCTCCTCCTGGGGTGGTCATGTCACCAAGCAGGCGCTCATCGCGCTGGCGGCGTTCCTGGTCCTGGTGAGCATCTACATCTGGATCCGGTTCGAGCAGAAGATGGCGATTTCCGCGATCCTTGCGCTCCTGCACGACCTGGTGCTTACCGCCGGCGTGTACTCGCTGATTGGCTTCGAGGTCACGCCCTCGACGGTCATCGGCCTGCTGACGATCCTGGGTTTCTCGCTTTACGACACGGTCGTGGTCTTCGACAAGGTCGAGGAGAACACCCGGGGCATCCTCGGCGGCACCCGCACGGACTACGCCGAGGCGGCGAACCTCGCCGTCAACCAGACCCTGATGCGCTCGATCAACACGTCCCTGATCTCGCTCCTGCCGGTCGGTGGCCTGCTGTTCGTCGGCGCCGGCCTGCTGGGCGTCGGCACGCTCAAGGACCTCGCGCTGGTGCTCTTCGTCGGTCTCGCCGCCGGTGCGTACTCCTCGCTGTTCCTGGCCACCCCGTGGCTCGTGGACCTCAAGGAGCGCGAGCCGCGGTACGTCGCGCTCAAGCAGCGGGTGCTGGCCAAGCGTGCCGCGGTCGCCAAGACCGGTGCCGTGGAGTCCGCCGAGTCGCTAGCTGACGCGGTCGCCGAGCCGGAGGTCGCCACGGCCGGCGCCGGCGCCGGCCGTGGCGGCGCCAGCCGGCCACCGCAGCGGCGGCGGCCCGCCGGTAAGACGGGCCGACCCAGCGGCAGCAAGCGGAAGCGTTGACCGGGGAGAACTCGGTACGGGCGGCGGCCGGCGTGGAAGCGCTGGTCGCCGCCCATACCCGTGACGTGCCCGACTTCCCGCAGCCGGGCGTGCTCTTCAAGGACCTGACGCCACTCTTCGCCGACGGACCCGCATTCCGGGCCGTCGTCGACGCGATCGCCGGCCACCACCAGAACCCCGGATTCGACGTGGTCGTCGGCATCGAGGCTCGGGGCTTCGTCCTGGCCGCGGCCATCGCGCATGCCACGGGCGTCGGCTTCGTGCCGGTGCGCAAGGCGGGCAAGTTGCCAGGAAAGACCCACCGCCTCGCGTACGCGCTGGAGTACGGCGAGGCCACGCTTGAGGTGCACGCTGACGCGTTCGCCCCCGGCGCGCGCGTGCTGGTCGTGGACGACGTGCTCGCTACCGGCGGCACGGTCGCGGCCACGCTGGAGCTGGTCGAGCGGGCCGGTGCGGAGGTCGTCGGCGTCTCGGTCGTGCTCGAACTCGCGTTCCTGAACGGCCGTGGCCGGCTCGCACCGCGTGACGTCCACGCGCTCAGCACGGTCTGACCACGGTTATCGTGCAGCTCAGCGCCGTGTGATCATCGCCACGCGCACGGTGACGCCGCGTACTCGGCCACGCACCGTGTTCTCGTCGGCGTACCATGGGGAGACACCCGACCACCTCACCAAGAGGAGCGGCCGTGTCCCCTGACGCCGCCTCAACCGTCGCGGGTGCGGGGCATGACGCCACGCCCGCGGCCAGCGCTGACCTGCCCACCGGCTCCCGGGCCGGTGACGAGCCGGGCGCTGAGCTGGGCGCGGTCTCGGAGCCGGCCGGCGAACCCGCCAGTTATACCGGCGGCGACGCCACTGAGGGGGTGGCGGCGTCGGGGAAGAAGAACCCGAACGGCGCCGGCCCGACCGGCAAGAAGGCTCGGCCCAAGCCGGAGGCGAACGGGCGCGTGAGCGCGCCGCCGGAGGACGCCGCCCCGGCTCCCGCTGAGCCGATCGCGAAGGCGCCCAAGTCAACTGCCAAGCGGACAAAGCCCGCGCTGGACACGTGGGCGCGACCGCCGGCCGAGCCTGAGGCCGATGCGCCGGTCAGCCCCGCGCCGGTACGGGCCCCGCAGTCCGTCGCCGGCGCCGAGGACGCCGGTATCACCGCGCCGACGGGTCGGCGGGTCCGGGCGGCGTTCGCCCGGCTCAGCGCCACCACGTGGCAGGGCCAGGTCAACGTGGTGCTCGAACCGCTCGTCGCCACCCACCGCACGGCACACCCCAAGGCGGACGTCCGGCTGCTGCAGAAGGCGTACGACGTCGCCGAGCAGTTCCACCGCGGCCAGATGCGCAAGAGCGGCGACCCGTACATCACCCACCCGCTCTCGGTGGCCACGATCCTCGCCGACCTCGGCATGGACACCACCACGCTCTCCGCGGCGCTGCTGCACGACACCGTCGAGGACACCGGCTACACCCTGGAGCAGCTCCAGGCCGACTTCGGCGGTGAGGTCGCGCACCTGGTCGACGGCGTCACCAAGCTGGACAAGGTCCAGTTCGGCGAGGCGGCCGAGGCCGAGACGATCCGCAAGATGGTCGTCGCGATGGCCCGCGACCCGCGCGTCCTCGTGATCAAGCTCGCCGACCGGCTGCACAACATGCGCACGATGCGCTTCCTGCCGCGGCCCAAGCAGATCCGTAAGTCTCGCGAAACCCTCGAGGTGCTGGCGCCGCTCGCGCACCGCCTCGGCATGAACACGGTCAAGTGGGAGCTGGAGGATCTGTCCTTCGCGATCCTCTACCCCAAGCGGTACGACGAGATCGCCAGGCTGGTCGCCGAGCACGCGCCGGCCCGGGAGAAGGCGCTGGCGGAGGTCACCGAGCAGGTCTCCTCCGACCTCAAGGCCTCGAAGATCAAGGCCACCGTCACCGGACGGCCGAAGCACTACTACTCCGTGTACCAGAAGATGATCGTGCGGGGCCGCGACTTCGCCGACATCTACGACCTGGTCGGCGTGCGGGTGCTCGTCGACTCGGTGCGTGACTGCTACGCCGCACTCGGTGTGATCCACGCGACCTGGCAGCCCGTGCCGGGCCGGTTCAAGGACTACATCGCGATGCCGAAGTTCAACATGTACCAGTCGCTGCACACCACGGTGATCGGGCCCGAGGGCAAGCCGATCGAGCTGCAGATCCGCACCTGGGCCATGCACCGCACCGCCGAGTACGGCATCGCCGCGCACTGGAAGTACAAGGACTCCAAGGGCGCCGACGTGGCCGGTCCGGCGAACCAGGTCGACGACATGACCTGGCTGCGGCAGCTGCTCGACTGGCAGCGCGAGGCGGCCGATCCGGGCGAGTTCCTGGAGTCGCTCCGCTTCGACCTCGGCGGGCAGGAGGTGTACGTCTTCACCCCGAAGGGCGACGTCATCGCGCTGCCCACCGGGTCGACGCCGGTCGACTTCGCCTACGCGGTCCACACCCAGGTGGGCCACCGGTGTATCGGTGCGCGGGTCAACGGCAAGCTGGTCCCGCTGGAGAGCACGCTCGCCAACGGCGACACCGTCGACATCTTCACGTCCAAGTCGGACGCGAACGGCCCCTCGCAGGACTGGTTGGGCTTCGTCAAGAGCCCTCGCGCGCGGACGAAGATCCGCCAGTACTTCGCCAAGGAGCGGCGCGAGGACGCGATCGAGGCGGGCAAGGAGGCGATTCAGCGGTTCATGCGTAAGCAGGGCCTGCCGTTGCAGCGCCTCTTCGGCGGCGAGTCGCTGATCACGCTCGCCCGCGACCTGCACTACGCAGACGTGAGCGCCCTTTACGCGGCGGTCGGCGAGAACCAGGTGTCGGCGCAGTCGGTCGTGCATCGCATCGTCGCCGCGCTCGGCGGCACCGAGGGCGCCACCGAAGACCTGGCCGAGATCACGCTGCCCACCCGCGAGCGCGCCCGCCAGATCGGCGGCACCGATCCGGGCGTGGTGGTCGAAGGGCTCGACGACGTCTGGGTGAAGCTCGCCAAGTGCTGCACGCCGGTACCGGGCGACACGATCATCGGCTTCGTCACCCGTGGTGGCGGGGTCAGCGTCCACCGCGAGGACTGCACGAACGCCGAGGACCTGCACCGGCAGCCCCAGCGGATGGTGCCTGTGTCCTGGTCGCCGACGGCCGGCTCGGTCTTCCTCGTCGCGATCCAGGTCGAGGCCCTCGACCGGCACCGGCTCCTCTCCGACGTCACGCGGGTGCTCTCCGACGAGCGGGTCAACATCCTCTCGGCGACGGTCACCACCACCCGTGACCGGGTGGCGGTCTCCCGGTTCACGTTCGAGATGGCCGACCCGAAGCACCTCGGACACCTGCTCGGCGTGGTCCGGAAGGTCGAGGGCGTGTACGACGCGTACCGGGTCACCTCCGGCGCCTGACCGACCCACGCGAAGGGCCCCGCGGCAGCTGCCGCGGGGCCCTTCTGCGTTACGTCCGGATCAGGCCTTCGGTGCGCTGACCGTGACCTTCTCCAGCTTGACCTCGGTCTTCGGCTTGCCGTCGCCGGAGCCGGGCTGCTGCTCGCCCGTGATGCCGCCGGCCGCGATCGTGGTGACCACGTCGAGGCCCTTGGTGACCTTGCCGAAGATCGTGTAGTCCGCCGGCAGCTCGGTGTCCTTGTAGACGATGAAGAACTGGCTGCCGTTGGAGCCCGGGTCCTGCGAGCGGGCCATGGCTAGCGTGCCGGCCGGGTACGTCGGCTTCTTGCCGGTCGGCAGGTTCTCGGTGCCGAACTGGTAGCCCGGGCCGCCCATGCCGGTGGCGGACGGGTCGCCGCACTGCAGCACGAAGATGCCGCTGGTCACGAGGCGGTGGCACTGGGTGCCGTCGAAGAACTTCTTGCCCGCGAGGAACGAGAAGCTGTTCGACGTGCAGGGCGCCTTGGCCAGGTCGAGTTGCACCTCGACGGTGCCCTTGTTGGTCTTGATCGTCGCCGCCTGCGTACCGGTGTGGACGACGTTCGTCTTCGGCGGGACTCCGACGTCCTTCGGCTTCGCGCCGCCCGCGGGGGCCTTGTTGTAGGCGCAGCTACCGGGGGCCAGCGAGACGCTGGGCGTCGGCGTCGGCGTGGGCGTGGCGCTCGGGTCGGCCGGGGCCGCCGTGTCGGTGTCCTTCTTCTTGTCGTCGTCGCCAAACTTCGTCACCAGGAAGGCGGTGCCAGCTACGACCGCGACCAGCGCGACGACCGCTCCGATGGCGGCCTGCATCTGCCGGCGCCGCCGCGCGGAGGCGGCACGGCGTGCCATCTGGCGTTCGAGCTTGGCGCGTGCGAGCACGCGCTGGCGGTCCTTGGAGGGCACGGTGGTGCTCCTGTCGTCTACGTCCGGGGCAGCCGGAGTCTCATCCGGTGACCGACAGAGTGTACGAGGCGCGCAATCGGCTCCTTCCCGACGGGCTGTGGATACACGGTCGCTACGGATCGGCCGGCCTCGGTAGGCTGACCTACCGTCACCGAATCAACGCCTGCGCTGCCACGCTCCGCTGAGCGCGTGCAGCCGCCAGAGAGGACGTCCCCGTGCTCGTCGCCGGGTTCCCCGCCGGGCCGCCCGGCACGAACTGCTGGGTGGTGGCTCCTGGCCCTGGTCAGGAATGTGTCGTCGTCGACCCCGGCATCGGCGCCCACAGCCCGCTGGACGACCTCCTCGCCCAACACCGGCTCCAGCCGGTCGCGGTCGTGCTCACCCACGGCCACTTCGACCACACGTTCTCGGTGGTCCCGGTGTGCGGAGCGCGTGGCATCCCCGCCTACATCCACCCGGCCGACCGGCACCAGATCGCCGACCCGTGGAGCGGGATCGGCGCCCCCAGCGGCACGCCGCTCTTCGGCCAGCTCACCTTCACCGAGCCGGACGACGTCCGCGAGCTGGCCGACGGCGAAACCGTGCAGCTGGCCGGTGTCGAGCTGAGCGTGTCGCTGGCGCCCGGACACACGCCTGGATCCGTGGTGTTCGGCCTGGCCACGCCCGACGCGCCGCTGCTGTTCTCGGGTGACCTGCTCTTTGCCGGCTCGATCGGGCGGGTGGACCTTCCGGGCGGCAGCGAGGCCGACATGATCGACTCGCTCCGCCGCGTGGTGCTGCCGATGGACGACGCCACCGTGGTCCATCCGGGCCACGGGGAGTCCACGACCATCGGCCACGAACGCGCCACCAACCCCTTCCTGCGGATGGCCGCCGAGCTAGGCGCCGCGAGAGGGCCCGAGCGGCCAAGAGCGGGGAAGACAGGACTGTGAGTACCTCATTCACCGCCCCCAAGGGCACCTTCGACATCCTCCCACCGGAGTCGGCGACGTTCCTCGCGGCGCGCGAGGCGCTGGTTGCGCCGCTGCGGCGGGCCGGGTACGGCTACATCGAGACGCCGACCTTCGAGGACACGGCGCTGTTCGCCCGCGGCGTCGGCGAGTCCACCGACGTGGTCAGCAAGGAGATGTACACGTTCACGGACAAGGGCGGGCGCTCGCTCACCCTGCGTCCTGAGCTGACGGCCGGCCTGATGCGCGCGTTCATCGAGCACAAGCTCTACGCCGGTCAGCTCCCCGCGAAGCTGTACAGCGTCGGCTCCGCCTACCGGTACGAGCGTCCCCAGGCCGGCCGGTACCGGCACTTCACGCAGGTCAACCTGGAGGCGATGGGTGTCGACGACCCGGCGCTGGACGCCGAAGTCGTGCAGCTCGCCGACGCCGGCTTCCGCGCCCTCGGGCTGCGCCAGTACACGCTGCTGCTGACCTCCCTCGGCGACCGGAACTGCCGTCCGGCGTACCGGGAGCTGCTGCAGGACTTCCTGGCCAAGCTCGACATCGACGAGGAGACGCGCCGTCGCGCCGAGATCAACCCGCTGCGCGTGCTCGACGACAAGCGCCCGCAGGTTCAGGCGCAGCTCACCGACGCGCCGCTCATGGTCGACCACCTCTGCGAGAGCTGCCGCACCCACTATGACCAGGTGCGCGGTTACCTCAAGGAGCTGGGTGTCCAGTGGGAGGAGGCGCCGAAGCTGGTCCGCGGCCTGGACTACTACACGCGGACAACGTTCGAGTTCGTGCACAGTGGCCTCGGCTCGCAGTCGGCCATCGGCGGCGGCGGACGGTACGACGGCCTGTCCGCGCAGCTCGGCGGCCCGGACGTGTCGGGCATCGGCTGGGCCACCGGTGTCGACCGCACGCTCCTGGCGTTGAAGGCCGAGGGCATCACGCTGGACGACTCCTCCCGCCTGGGCGTCTTCATCGTCTCCCTCGGCGCCGCCAAGGCGCGCGCGGTGACCCTGGTCGCCGAGCTGCGCGCCGCCGGGGTCAGCGCCGACCTCGCCTACGGTGACCGTGGCATCAAGGGCGCCATGAAGGCCGCCGACCGTTCCGGCGCGCGCTACGCGGTCGTGCTGGGTGAACGAGATCTCGAGGGCGGCACCGCCGAGCTCAAGGATCTCGCCAGCGGTGAGCAGCTCACCGTCGCCCTCACCGACCTTGCCACGACCATTCAGGAGAAGCTCTCGTGACCGTCTACCGCACCACCACCGCTGGCTCGCTGCGTGCCGAGCACGCCGGGCAGAGCGTCACGCTCGCCGGGTGGGTGGCGCGCCGCCGCGACCATGGCGGCGTCATCTTCATCGACCTCCGCGACGCCTCGGGCTACGTCCAGGTCGTGCTCCGCGAGGACGACGTGCACCACCTGCGCGCCGAGTACTGCGTCCGCATCGGGGGCACGGTCGGCCGCCGCCCCGAGGGCAACGAGAACCCCGACCTGCCCACGGGCGAGATCGAGGTGACCGCCACAGCGCTGGAGGTGTTGAGCGAGTCCGCGCCGCTGCCGTTCCCGATCGATGGTCAGTCCGCTGGCGAGGTCGGCGAGGAGGCCCGGCTCAAGTACCGCTACCTCGACCTGCGGCGGGCGGCCTCCGGCGAGGCGCTGCGGCTGCGCTCGAAGGTCAACCACGTGGCGCGTGGCGTCCTCCTCGACCAGGGCTTCGTCGAGGTCGAGACGCCCACCCTGACCCGCTCCACCCCGGAGGGCGCGCGCGACTTCCTGGTGCCGGTGCGGCTCCAGCCGGGTCACTGGTACGCGCTGCCGCAGTCGCCGCAGCTGTTCAAGCAGCTGCTCATGGTCGCGGGCATGGAGAAGTATTTCCAGATCGCCCGCTGCTACCGCGACGAGGACTTCCGCGCCGACCGCCAGCCGGAGTTCACCCAGCTTGACATCGAGATGAGCTTCGTCGAGCAGGACGACGTGATCACCCTCGGCGAGCAGGTCCTCGCGGCGATCTGGCGTGACCTCGCCGGCTACGAGATCCCGCTGCCGATCCCGCGCATCACCTACACCGAGGCGATGAGCCGGTACGGCTCGGACCGCCCGGACGTGCGGTTCGGCGTCGAGCTGGTCGACCTGACGCAGTACTTCGCCGGCACTGAGTTCCGGGTGTTCCAGGCCGAGCACGTTGGCGCGGTCGTCATGCCCAACGGCGCGTCCCAGACCCGCAAGGAGCTGGACGCCTGGCAGGAGTGGGCCCGTGCGCGCGGCGCCCGTGGTCTGGCGTACGTGCTGCTCGACGCCGAGACGGGCGAGCCGCGTGGCCCGGTCGCGAAGAACCTGTCCGAGGCCCACCTGTCCGGACTGGCCGACGCGGTCGGCGCCAAGCCCGGTGACGCGGTGTTCTTCGCCGCCGGCGAGCGGTCCCACGCCCTGCAGCTCCTCGGCGCGGCCCGGCTGGAGATCGGCAAGCGCTGCGAGCTGATCGACGAGTCGAAGTGGGAGTTCCTCTGGGTCGTCGACTTCCCGATGTTCGAGCGGGACAGCGAGGGCGGGTGGACGGCGATCCACCACCCGTTCACCGCGCCGAGCGCCGAATGGAGCGACACGTTCCACGAGAACCCGGGTGCGGCCCTCTCGTACGCCTACGACATCGTGCTCAACGGTACGGAACTGGGCGGTGGCTCGGTCCGTATTCACCGCGCGGAGATGCAGCAGCGGGTCTTCGACGTGCTCGGCCTCTCCAAGGAGGACGCGAGCGGCAAGTTCGGCTTCCTGCTGGAGGCGTTCCAGTACGGGCCGCCACCGCACGCCGGCATCGCGATCGGTTGGGACCGGCTCTGCGCGATTCTCGCCGGCTCCGAGTCAATCCGCGACGTCATCGCGTTCCCGAAGACCGCCTCCGGCGGCGACCCGCTCACCGGCGCTCCGACCCTGATCACGCCGCAGCAGCGGCGCGAGGCCGGTATCGACGGCGCTCCCAAGCCGGCTGCCGGAAGCGGCGACTCCTCGCCCCCGGCCGGTTCGCGCTGACCGTGGTCAACGCCGCCCTCCCCTCGACTGCCGAGATCGTCGCGGCGGGGGAGGCGGCGTTGTCGGCCGCGTCAGGGCACGCGTGCCGGTTGACCAGCCCGGTCCAGCTCGGCGGCAGCGACCGCTCTGCGGTGCTGCGGGTGGCGATGGAGTCCGCCTCGCCGGGAGCGCCGGCGACGGTGGTGCTCAAGGCGCACCGGCGTGAGGCGGCGGGCACGTTCCTCGACGAGGCCGCCGGGCTGGCGTTCAGCGACTCCGGGCCGAAGCTGCTGGCGGTGGATCCGGCCGAGTCCGTCATGGTCCTGGAAGACCTCGGGGCGCCGCCGAGCCTCGCCGACCTGCTCCTCGGCGACGATCCGGAGCGTGCAGCCACGGCAGCCACCGCGTGGGCGGGTGCGTTCGGCCGGCTCTGCGCCGAATCGGCGGGGCGGCAGGCCGAGTTCGCAGCGCTGCGCCAGCAGTTCGGCGGCGAGCCCACTAACCCGCAGGACGAGACCTGGTTGCCGCGCGCGATCCGGCAGCTGCCCGCCACGTTCGGGGCCCTGGGTGTAGAGCTTCCGCCCGGCCTCGACACCGAGCTGATCTCGCTGCTCGTGCTCACCGAGCCCGGCGAGTTCGCGGTCTTCTCGCCCGGGGACGTCTGCCCGGATAACAACCTGTTCACGCCGGACGGCCTGCGCTTCCTCGACTTCGAGAGCGCCGGCTTCCACTCCGTCTTCCTCGACGCGGCGTACACCCGGCTCCCGTTCGCGACCTGCTGGTGCGTCTTCACGCCGCCGCCCGGCCTCACCGGGCTCATGGAGGCGGCGTTCCGGGCCGAGATCGTCCGGGCGTTCCCCGCGCTCGCCGACGACGCCACGTGGGATCAGGGCGTCCGCGCCGCGTGTGCCGTCTGGGTGCTGTCGATGTCGCTCTGGCTGCTCCCCGGCGCGCTGGACGACGCTACCGAGATGGTGCCGGCCGGTGGCCGCGCGCCAGGGCGCCGCCCGTACCTTGCCCACCGGTGGCGCTGGCTCGCCGACGAGCTGGATCGCGCGGGGGAGTTGCCCGCGATCCACGCACTGCTGCGGGGCGCGCTGGCGAGTGCGGCCGAGCGGTGGACCCAGAGCGACCTCGTGCTACTCGGCTACCCGGCGTTCCGGGCGTCGGCGGGCGCGAAATGACGACCGTCCGGCCGGAGCAGGCCGGCGACGCGACCGCCATCTACGCCGTGCACGCTGAGGCGTTCGGGCGTGGCGCAGAAGGCGATCTGGTCGACGCGCTGCGGGGCGGCCCGTGGTGGCATCCCGAGCTGTCGCTGGTCGCCGAGCGCGGCGGTGAGATCGTCGGGCATGTCCTGTTGACGGATGTCGAGCTGGCAGGCCGTCCGGTGCTCGCGCTTGGCCCGATCGGCGTGCTGCCGGCGCATCAGCGGGACGGGGTAGGCTCCGCGCTCATGGCGGCCGGGCTGGCAGCGGCGGCGCGCACCGACCGCGGGCTGATCACGCTGCTCGGCAACCCGGCGTACTACGGGCGGTTCGGCTTCACGCCCTGCACGGAGCACGGGATCGTCGACATCTGGGCTGCGCCGCCCGGCACCTTCCAGGTGCTCCGGCTGCCGGCCTACACGCCGGATCTGGTCGGCACACCCGTCTTTCCTGCCCTGTGGAGCGCGTTCTGATCGGCGGCGCCGCGCCAGCCCAGTAGCCCGCAGACCGTGTAGCCGAGGGCGTTCACAACGCCGTGCGTCGCGGCGGTCCACGCCAGGCTGAGGTGCGGTACGTCGAATGCCAGGCCGGTGGTCCACCAGACGGCGAGCACCATCGGAACGAGCACCGACAGGGCGCTGATCGTGCGAAGCGCGTCCGGGCGGGAGCGCAGGATCGGGATCGCCAGGATGACCACGCCCATGCTCAACGCCACGACACCGGGCAGCTGCGCGATGGGCGAGACGAAGAATGCGAACCCGATCAGCGCGGGAGAGACCAGTACGGTGGCGCAGGCCGCCTCGGCCCACCAGGTGCGGACCGCCCTGGCGGTGAGCCCGGCGATCAGGGCCGCGCCGAAACCGGCGAAGTGGAAGTGCACCGAGGTCAGCGTCAGCATGACCAGCTTGAACCCGAACAGCTGCCAACCGCCCCGGGACGCCACCATGCCCAGCGCCGCCACCGGCAGCGAGAGCAGCGCCACCACCGGCGCGAGCGCGTGCGGCCGGAGCGCGGCGGCGGTGAGCCGGGCTGACGTGCGCCGGCCGTTGGCGCCAAGCAGAGCTGGGTCGTGCGGGCCGGCCTGAGCCAGGTCGTGCGGGCTTGCGGTGCTGGGCTGGGCCGGGTGGTGCCGGTGGTGCGGGCCGGCGTGGGTGGGCTCTGAACGCCGCTCGCGTGCGACCCGGCTCAGCAGCACTGCCCCGCTGGCGGCCGCGCCGAGGCACCAGGCGCCGTAGCCGGCGGCGCACACCGCCGCGACAGGACCGGCCGGAAGGAGCAGGCCTGCGGTGGCGAGCAGGGCTCCGAGCGGATGTGTCCAGCGCAGCGCGCGCCGGCCGGGCAGGTCGGCAACGAGCCCCAGCCCGAGTGGCACCACCACCCACACCGCCAGCAGTTGGACTCCCGTGAGCAACAGCGCCATGGCCCGTCTCCGCTTCTTGAACGTGTTCAACTCCTCTCTGTGAGAGTACTCGTCGCCGCAACGGGCGTGATGAAGGTGCCCTTCATCAAGAGGGGTCCCATGAAGGTGCCCTTCATCAAGAGGTCGCGGGATGGAGGGCGCCCCGGGTGAGACGGGCGCGATGGCGGGCGCCCTCATCGGGAGCTGATGAAGGGCACCTTCATCACGAGGGGCGCCATGAAGGGCACCTTCATCAAGAAACGGCGCCTTCACCAACGGTGGCACCCCGGCGATCGCGGCGAGCGGTGAAGCGGCCGTCCACGACGATCGGCGGCGAGCGGTGAAGACGGCCGTCAGCGCGCGTCGGCGTCCCTGCCCGTCACGGGCGCAGGCGTACGGGCGTGTCGGCCCGCCAAACCCGTGACGGCGTGCTGGGCCGCGCGGGCGGTTACCGGATCCGCCTCCCGGATGCCGAACCGTGCATGCAGGCGGCGCAGCGGGCCAGGCGCCCACCAGTTGAGGTCGCCGAGCAGGGTCATCGTCGCCGGCACGAGCAGGCAACGCACGAGCGTCGCGTCGACGGCCACCGCGATCGCCATCGCCACGCCCAGTTCCTTGATCGAGAGCATCTTCCCGGCCGCGAAGCCCGCGAAGACGATGATCACGAGCAGCGCGGCCGAGGTGATGATCCGTCCGGACCGTTGCAGCCCCACCTCGACGGCCTCGTCGTTGCTCAGTCCCGAGTCGTACAGCTCCTTGACCCGGGCGAGCAGGAACACCTCGTAGTCCATGGACAGCCCGAACGCGAACGCGAAGACGAGCACCGGCACCCACGTCTCCAGCCCGCCGGTGGAGTCGAAGCCGAGCAGTCCGGAGAGGTGCCCGTCCTGGAAGATGAGGATGAGCGCGCCGAACGAGGCCCCGAGCGACAGCGTGTTCATCACCAGCGCCTTGAGCGGCACCAGCAGCGAACCGGTCATCGCGAAAAGCAGCACGAACGTCGCGAGTGCGACGAACGCCAGCGCCCAGGGCGCCCGTCCGGCTACCTCGTTCTTGAAGTCGAGCAGGATCGCGGCGTCGCCGGTGACCCAGGTCGGGAACGGTGGCCGATCCGCCCGGAGCCGTTCGACGAGCGCGGCGGCCTTCCGGTCACGCGTGCTCGCGACGGGGTAGATCTCCACGCTGGACAGTCCGGTGGCGACCTGTTCGGCGCGCCCGACGGCGACGACGCCTTCGGTGTCCCGTAACGAGAGGACCCAGATCTGGAGGCGAGTGGCGTCGGTCGCGGCCACCACCATGACGGGTGCGGTCTCCCGCCCGGGGAAGCGTGCGCTGAGCGTGTCGGCGAACTGGCGGCTCTCGAAGTTGCGCGGGAGCAGCTTGGCCGAGCTGTTCTGGAAGTTGGCTCCGAGGAACGGGAGGCCGGCCAGGACGAGCAGCGACCCCACCCCGAGCGTCACCAGGACCGCGTGCCGGCGGGTGTGCCTTGCCGTCCGGGCGAACACGCCGTCGGTCGAGGTCCCCGCCGCGACGCCCCTGATACGCCCGGCGAACATCGACAGCAGCGCCGGCGTGAGGGTCAGCCCCACGACCAGCGAGACGAGCACTACGCCGACGCCCGCGGAGGCGATCGCCCGGAAGATGGGGCTGGGGAAGAGGAAGAGACCGGCCAGTGACGTGGCGACCGTGAGCGCCGAGAACGTGATCGTCCGGCCGGCGGTGGTCACCGTGCGGATCACCGCGTCGCGGGGGTCCAGCCCGGTCGCGCGCTCCTCGCGGAACCGGCTGACCAGCAGCAACGCGTAGTCGATCGAGAGCCCGAGCCCCATCACGGTGGTGACGGACAGGGTGCTGGGATCGAGTTTGAGGAACGTGGAGAAGCCCAGGAGCGTGAGCAGGCCGCCCGCGATCGAGGCGACCGCGGCAAGGAACGGCACGCCGGCGGCGATCAGCCCGCCGAAGATCAGGACCATCACGATGAGCGTCAGCGGTAGCGCGATCGCCTCGCCGAGGGACGTGTCGCGGCTGGTCTGCTCGTTAGCCTCGCGGTGCAAAAGCGAGAAGCCGCCGATCGTCACGTCCGGCCCGAGCGCGCGCAGCCGCTTCTCGACGGCGGCGGTGGCGGCGTCGGCGCGGGCATCGGGCAGGTCGGCGTCGAGGTCGACGGTGATCAGGATGGCGTTGCGGTCCTCCGCGATCAGCGGCGGCGCGGGCGTGGCGACCGGATCCACGACGCGCCCGACGCCGTCGATAGTGAGCAAGTCGGTACGGGCGTCGGCGACGGCCTCGCGTAAGGCCGGATCGTCGACCGAGCGGCCGTCCACGATCGCCAGGATCCGCTCGCCGTACGGCGACACCCGGGCGCGCTCGCCGTAGGCCGGATCGACTCCCACGCGCCGGAGCCCTGCTCGCCGCCGAGCCGATCGGTGACGATCCCGCCGCTGGCAACGCCGATCCCGAGGAGGACTAACCAGGTCAGTGCCACCCAGCGCCGGTGGTCATAGCAGAACCGGCCGAGGCGGGCGAGCACGGAAACCTCCGGATGGCGCGCGGCGTGACCCTGATTACGGTACGGAAGTTGTGACGGTACCGGGCGGTAGGGTCCCCCCGTGGAGCCGGAGAGCCTGTTCGATGCCGCCGGCGAGGAGGCCGTCGCGAGGTCAGCGCCCCTCGCCGTCCGGATGCGTCCGCGTACCCTGGACGAGCTGGTCGGCCAGGCCCACCTGCTGATCCCCGGTTCGCCGCTGCGCCGGCTCGTCGAGGGCGACGCGCCCCTGTCGGTGATCCTCTGGGGGCCGCCCGGATCGGGCAAGACCACCATCGCGCAGATCGTCTCGCGTGCTACGAAGCGGCGATACTCCCAACTCTCCGCGCTCAACGCCGGGGTGAAGGACGTGCGGGCCGTCATCGACGAGGCCCGTCGCGAGCTCGGCTTCGGCGGCCGGCAGACCGTCCTCTTCCTCGACGAGGTCCACCGCTTCTCCAAGACCCAGCAGGACTCGCTGCTCGCCGCCGTCGAGGACCGCACGGTCACGCTCGTGGCTGCCACCACCGAGAACCCGTATTTCTCGATCGTGTCTCCCCTGCTCTCGCGGTCCCTGCTGCTGACATTGGAGCCGCTGAAAGACGAAGACATTCGTTTTGTCGTACGCCGGGCACTGACCGAAGAGCGTGGGCTGGCTGGCGCGGTCACCCTCTCCTCCCAGGCCGAGGACCACCTGGTCCGCCTCGCCGCCGGCGACGCCCGCCGTGCGCTCACCGCACTGGAAGCCGCTGCCGGTTCGGCTCAGGCCCTGGGCGCCACCGAAATCGACCTGGCCACCGCCGAGGCCGCCGTCGACCAGGCCGCCGTCCGCTACGACCGCGACGGCGACGAGCACTACGACGTGACCAGCGCGTTCATCAAGAGCATGCGTGGCTCCGACGTGGATGCGGCGCTGCACTATCTCGCTCGGATGCTCGTCGCCGGCGAGGATCCGCGGTTCATCGCCCGCCGGCTGGTGATCTTCGCCAGCGAGGACGTCGGGATGGCCGATCCGACGGCGCTGCAGATCGCGGTGGCCGCCGCCCAGGCCGTGCAGCTGATCGGTCTGCCGGAGGGCCGCCTCAACCTCGCGCAGGCCGTGATCCACCTGGCCACGGCGCCGAAGTCGAACGCGGTCACCAGCGCGATCGGGGCCGCCGAGGCGGACGTCCGGGCCGGCCGTACCGGGTCCGTGCCGCAGGCCCTGCGCGACGCGCACTACCCGGGCGCCAAGGGGCTCGGGCACGGCAAGGGGTACCGGTACCCGCACGACGACCCGGCCGGCGTGGTGGCCCAGCAGTACGCGCCCGACGCGGTGGCGGACCAGGACTACTACACGCCGAGCCGGCACGGTTCCGAGCGGCCGCTGATCGAACGGGTCGAGCGGCTGCGCAAGATCATTCGGGGAGAAGACAAGAGATGACGCGTTCCACCCCGGGCCCCGTGCGGGCCCTCCTTACCGTGCTCGCACTGGTCGCCCTTGCCGGTTGCGGCGAGGACACCGGCCCGGAGACGGCGCTGACAGAGATCGTGCCGCCGTCCTGGTTCACGGCCGCGCACGACACCGCGGAGCCGGACGCCGATCCGCCCAAGTGGACCCGGCGCTACGCGAAGCTGCCGAGGTCGCCGTCCGATGTGGAGATGACCTACGCGCAGGCGCTGGACCGGGCCGGCTGGCGTTACCAGGCCGGCGACTGCGCGAGCGCCCCAAAGGGCGGCGACATCACCACGGACTGCTGGACCCACGACGGGTTGGTGCTCGCCTACGTCGCCACCCCCATGACCAGCGGAGACGAGACCAGTCCGTCGCGCCTGGACATCGTGCTGCACCGCGTGGCCGCGCCGTCCCGCGCGCTGATCCTCACCTGCCCGCTCAACCAGCCGGCGTGCCGTCCCGGGGCGTTGACCGGCGCGGCACGCGGCTGAGAGTAGGGTCTGGCGGAACGGGAAGAGTGACGCGTGCCACCCCGTTCCAGTCGACGAATCGAGGGGGAGACCCGGTGTCGGTGTCCGGTTGGGAGATCGCGGCCCTGATCGCGGCAGGCGCGTTCCTGCTGCTGGTCGGTGCGCTGGCGGTCCCGATCCTCAAACTGCGCAAGACCGTTGACGCGGCCACCCGCGCGATCAACGAGCTGACCGATCAGGCCGGTCCGTTGCTGTCCAGCGTGCACGTCAGCGTGGACGGGGTGAACGAGACCCTGGTCGGGGTGAACAGCCAGCTCGCCAAGGTCGACACCATGACCGACCACGTGCAGCAGGTGACCACCAACGTCTCGGCGCTGTCGTCGCTGTTCGCCGCGACGCTGGGCAGCCCGCTGGTGAAGGTCGCCGCCTTCACCTACGGCGTGCGCAAGGCGGCCGTCGCTCGCAGGCGCTCCGATGTGGAGCGCGAGGTCCGGCGCACGATGAAGACCCAGCGCCGCGCCCGGCACCGTCGGGGTGGTGCCTGATGAAGCGGCTGTTCTGGCTCGGGGTCGGCGTGGCGGTGGGTGCGCTCGTCGTGCGGAAGGTCCTGAAGACCGCCGACTCCTACAGCCCGCAGGGGCTCGCTGACTCGGCCCGAGGCTCCCTCGGCGACCTGCTGGAGTCGGTGCGCGAGTTCGCTGACGACGTTCGGGTGGCGATGGCCGAGCGGGAGGACGACCTGCTCGCCGCGCTCGCCACGGAGGGTGATGTCTCGGCGCTCCTCGGTGAGGACGACGAGGACCCCGACCAGCCGTAAGCCCCGCGGCCGGATGCCGTGGTCACGCGCTGTGTCCACAGCCGCGGGGAATGTGGGACGCGTCCCCACCGGGCCGCGCGGTAGGGTTCGTTCCACGTGCACGGATTTCCGCGTCTTCAGGTGAGGAGCCTCAGGGTGTCCGGTGGTGAGATCGTTCGGGTGGCGCGAGCTCTCGGGGAGGTCGCCGCGTCAGTGGTGCCCTCCTGACCCCGTGCCCTGCTGACTCCCGCCAGACAACGGATGACCCCATGAAGACTGCCGAGATCCGCCAGCGATTCCTCGATCACTTCGCCCGCAACGGACACACCGTCGTGGAGAGCGCCAGCCTGCTCGCCGACGACCCCAACCTGCTCTTCGTCAACGCCGGCATGGTGCCGTTCAAGCCGTACCTGCTCGGCCAGGTGACGCCGCCGTACCCGCGCGCCGCCAGCGTCCAGAAGTGCGTCCGTACGCCGGACATCGACGAGGTCGGCAAGACCACCCGCCACGGCACGTTCTTCCAGATGAACGGCAACTTCTCGTTTGGCGACTACTTCAAGGAGGGCGCGATCGCGCTCGCCTGGGAGCTGGTGACGAAGCCGCAATCCGAGGGCGGGTACGGGTTCGACGAGTCCCGCCTGTGGACCACCGTCTACCGCGAGGACGACGAGGCGTACAACCTCTGGCGCGACAAGATCGGCGTGCCCGAGTCACGGATCATCCGCCTCGGCATGGGGCCCAACTTCTGGTCGATGGGCGTGCCCGGCCCGTGCGGCCCGTGCTCGGAGATCCTCATCGACCGCGGCCCCGAGTTCGGCCCCGAGTACGACATCACCAGCGGCGAGGAGCCCGACGGCGACCGCTACCTGGAGTTCTGGAACCTCGTGTTCATGCAGTACGAACGCGGTCCGGGCACCGGCAAGACCGACTTCGAGATCCTCGGCGAGCTGCCGGCCAAGAACATCGACACGGGCATGGGTCTGGAGCGGGTCGCGTACCTGCTGCAGGGCGTCGACAACCTGTACGAGATCGACGAGACCTACCCGGTGCTCGACCGCGCCACCCAGCTCACCGGCAAGCGGTACGGCGCGAACGCCGGGCACAGCCGTGGCGAGTCCCACGCGGACGACGTACGGCTGCGGGTCGTCGCCGACCATGTGCGCACCTCGCTGATGATGATCGGCGACGGCGTCACCCCGTCGAACGAGGGCCGCGGGTACGTGCTCCGCCGGATCCTGCGCCGCTCGGTCCGGGCGATGCGCCTGCTCGGGTACGAGGCGGCGTCGCTCCCGGAGCTGCTGCCCGTCGCCCGCGATTGCATGAGCCCGTCCTACCCCGAGGTTGCGTCCGACTTCGAGCGCATCTCGAAATACGCCTACGCGGAGGAGGAGGCGTTCCTGCAGACCCTCAAGCAGGGCACCACGATCCTCGATGTCGCCGTCAGCGAGACCAAGGCCGCCGGCGGCACCACGCTCGCCAGCGACAAGGCGTTCCAGCTCCACGACACGTTCGGGTTCCCGATCGACCTCACCCTGGAGATGGCCGCCGAGCAGGGCCTCTCCGTCGACGAGGAGGGCTTCCGTCGGCTCATGGCCGAGCAACGGAAGCGGGCCAAGGACGACGCGCAGAAGAAGAAGACCGGCCATGCCGACACCTCGGCCTACCGCTCGGTGCTGGACACGAGGGGCACCTCGACGTTCACCGGGTACCTGGAGATCGAGCGCGAGGCCACGGTCAACGGTCTGGTCGGCGCGGACGGCGTGCTGGCCGGCGCGGGTGAGGGCGACGAGATCGAGGTCATCCTCGACGCCACCCCGTTCTACGCCGAGGGCGGCGGTCAGCAGCCAGACCTGGGCTTCCTCACCGTGGGAAACGGCCGGCTCGAGGTGCTCGACGTGCAGTCGCCGCTACCCGGCCTCATCGTGCACCGGGCGAAGGTGCTCTCCGGTGAGATCCGGCCGGGCGAGCTGGTGCACGCCACGGTCGACGTCGACCGCCGCCGCTCGATCTCCCGCGCGCACACCGCCACCCACCTGATCCACCAGGCCATGCGGGACGCGCTGGGAGAGTCGGCCACGCAGGCCGGTTCGCTCAACGCGCCCGGCCGGCTGCGGTTCGACTTCAACACCCCGTCGGCGGTGCCGTCCAGCGTCCTCACCGACGTCGAGGATCATGTCAACGCGATCCTGCTCGAAGACCTCGAGGTCAGGGCGTTCGTCACGTCACAGGCCGAGGCGCGGCGGATCGGCGCGATGGCGCTGTTCGGCGAGAAGTACGGCGACGAGGTGCGGGTCGTCGAGGTCGGCGACTACGCCCGTGAACTGTGCGGCGGTACCCACGCGGCGCGCTCCGGTCAGCTCGGCGTGGTGAAGCTGCTGTCGGAGGCCTCGATCGGCGCCGGCGTGCGCCGGGTAGAGGCCCTGGTCGGCCTCGACGCGTTCCGGTTCCTCGCCAGGGAACACGTGCTCGTCTCCCAGCTCGCCGAGACGTTCAAAGCCAGGCCGGAGGAGATCCCGGACCGTGTCGCCGCCGTGCTGTCGCAGCTGCGCGACGCCGAGCGCGAGCTGGAGAAGCTCCGCGCCGCCGCGGTGCTCTCCGGCGCCGGTGACCTGGCGGCCGCGGCCAAGGACGTGTCTGGCGTCGCCGTCGTGACCACCGAGGTGCCCGAGGGCACGGTCGCCGCCGACGTCCGTTCGCTCGCCCAGGAGATCCGCGGCCGGTTGCCGCAGGGGCGCCCCGGCGTGGTCGCCGTCGCGGCCCGGGCCAACGGCAAGGCGTCGCTCGTGGTCGCCGTCAACGCGGCGGCCCGCGACGCGAAGCTCAAGGCGAGCGAGCTGGTCCGGGGCGCGCTCTCCGGCCGCGGTGGCGGCAGCGACGAGCTCGCCCAGGGCGGCGGTGTCGACGCTGCCGGCGCTCCCGGGCTGCTCACCGCGGTCGAGGAGCTGGTCGCCCGCACGATCTCCGGGGTGGCGTGAGACACGGCGTTCGGATGGGGGTCGACGTCGGCGCAGTACGTGTCGGCGTCGCGCTCAGTGATCCCGGCGGCATCCTGGCGTCGCCATTAGTCACGCTGCGTCGCGATACGGACGGTGACACTGACGTCACCGAGTTGCTGCGACTTGTCGCAGAACACCAGGTCATCGAGGTTGTCGTGGGTCTTCCGCGCACGCTGGCGGGCAGGCGCGGGCCGGCGGCTCTTGCGGCAGAGGAGTACGCCGCTAGGCTTGCGGACCGGGCCACCCCTGTTCCGGTGCGGCTGACCGACGAACGACTCACGACGGTGATCGCGAGCCGGACGTTGGCTGGTAGGGGTGTGCGGGGAAAGCGGCAACGTGCCGTGGTGGACCAGGCCGCCGCGGTTGCGATCCTGCAGTCCTGGCTGGACGCCGAGCGGAGCGCTGAGGGACGACAATGAACGACCTCGACAGTCTGCCGTTCCACACGACGGAGGAGATCCCGCGCAGCCGCGTCGCCAAGCACCGGCGCCGCCGCCAGCGGGGCAAGGACCGCCGGCGTTCGTTCGTCGCCTTCCTCGTCATGGCGCTCGTGTTCGGCATGGTCGGCGCGGGCGGCTGGTATGGCTACGGCAAGGTCAAGGACTTCTTCAGCGTCGAGGACTACTCGGGCGCGGGCACCGGCCAGGCGGTCATCCAGGTCGAGGAAGGCGATACCGCCACCGATATCGCGAACACGCTCTTCAAAGCCGGCGTGGTGAAGAGCGCCAAGGCGTTCACCAATGCCGCGGAAGAGAACCCGAAGTCGACCACCCTCCAGCCCGGCACGTACACGCTCCGCAAGGAGATGAAGGCGTCCGAGGCGCTCACGCTCATGCTCGATCCGGCCAGCAAGAGCGTGAAGAGCTTCCTCATCCGCGAGGGGCTCACGATCAAGGAGATACTGCCGGCGATCGCGAAGCAGACCAGCATCCCGCTGGCCGAGTTCGAGGCTGCCGCGAAGGACCCGATCGCACTCGGTGTTCCCGAGTGGGGACGCATCGATCCAGCGAAGCCGCCGGTCCTGGAGGGCTTCCTCTTCCCGGCCAAGTACGAGGTGGCGAAGAACGACAACGCCAAGACGATCCTCTCGATGATGGTCGCGCAGAGCCTGAGGGTGATGGAGGAGGACGGTTTCCTTGCCACCGCCGACCAGCTCAACCTCACCCCGCTGGAACTGCTGACGGTTGCGTCGCTGGTCGAGCAGGAGGGCGTTGCGCCGGACTTCGCCAAGGTCGCACGCGTGGTCTACAACCGGATCAAGGTTGACATGCGGCTGCAGTTCGACTCGACCACCCAGTACTGGCTGATCCAGACCGGCAAGGGTCGCAAGAAGATCCTCGGCGACAAGGAACTTAAGGACCCGGCCAACAACTACAGCACGACCACCCGGAAGGGCCTGCCGCCGACGCCGATCTCCAACCCGGGCAAGGCCGCGCTGGATGCGGCGGCGCACCCGGCGGACGGCAACTGGCTGTACTTCGTGGTTACCGAGAAGGACGGCCGTTCGTCCTTCACCGACGACCTCGCGGAGCATCAGGGGCCGAACCTCGCGAAGTGCAAGGCCATCGGTCGCTGCTGATCCAGGGCGGTTGCTGGCGCGGTAGTGGCCGGCGCCCAATACGGTGAACGGGTGACCGCCTCCCCAGGGCCGCACCGCGCCGCCGTGCTCGGTAGCCCGATCGCGCACTCCCTCTCGCCGGTGCTGCACAACGCCGCGTACACGGCCCTCGGCTTGGACGGCTGGCGGTATACCGCGCACGAGTGCCGCGAGGACGAGCTGCGCGGGCTTATCGCCGGGCTCGATCCGACCTGGGTCGGGCTCTCGCTCACCATGCCGCTCAAGCGTGTCGCGCTCGACATCGCCGACGAGATCTCGGAGCGCGCGGCGGCGATCGGCGCGGCGAACACGCTGATCCTCGGCGACGGTCGCTGCTACGCCGACAACACCGACGCACCCGGCATGGTCGACGCGCTACGGGAAGCTGGCATCACCACCGTCGAGCGGCCCCTGATCATCGGCGCGGGCGGTACGGCGCAGGCCGGCCTTGCGGCGCTGCGGGAACTCGCCGCCGGTCCGGTCACCGTGGTCGTCCGCGAGCCGGCTCGTGCACGTGACCTAGCCGCCACGGCCGAGCGACTGGGCATGGCGATGGAACTGGTGCGATTTACCGAGGTCGAGCCGCTGCTGACGGCCGCCGATCTGATCGTGTCCACGGTGCCGAAGGGGACCGTTGACCGGTTCGCCGCTGTGCCGCTGCGGCCCGGAGCGGTCGTCTTCGACGTCGTGTACGACCCGTGGCCGACGCCGCTGGTGGCCGCCGCCACAGCCGCCGGTTGCCGGGTCGTCTCCGGACTGGACCTGCTGCTGCACCAGGCTGGGCATCAGGTCACGCTCATGACCGGCCGGCCGGCGCCGCTGGCCGCGATGCGCGCCGCGCTCTCCGCCGCCCGGTGACGGCCGCGTTCGTCGCGGCGTGCGCGCTGCTCGGGCTGCTGATCGGCGGCTGCGTTCCGGCCGTTGCGCGCTGGGCCGCAGTGCCCGACGACGTATCGGCGCGGGCGGCAGTGACCGTCCCGCTCACAGGCGTGGTCTTCGGGCTGCTCGCCTGGCGGGTCGGGCCGGCGCCGGGGCTGCCGGCATATCTCTACCTCGCCGCCGTCGGGGTGGCGCTGATCGCGATTGACGTCGCCGTCCACCGCCTGCCGGACCGGCTCACGTTCCCGTCGTACCCGATCGTCGCGGTGCTGCTCGTGGGCGCCAGCGCGGTCGACGGCGAGTGGGCTGCGCTCGGGCGTGCGGCGGCTGGCGCCGCGGTGCTCTACGGGGTGTACTACCTGCTCGCGGTCGCTGCGCCGGGAGGGATGGGGTTCGGGGACGTGAAGCTGGCGGGCGTCCTCGGTGCGGTCCTGGCCTGGGCAGGGTGGGCGCCGCTGCTGCTCGGCGCGTTCCTCGGCTTCCTGTACGGCGGTCTGGTGAGCCTGGCGCTGCTGCTCGCGCGGCGGGCGACGCGGCGGACGCGGGTGCCGTTCGGACCGTTCATGGTCGCCGGCGCACTCACCGCCCTCGTCTTGGGCGAAGCGGCCGCCGCCGGCTACATCACCTTCGCTATCGCCTGACGGCCGCCCGTTTGGGGCGCCTCGAACAAAGCGGACTTTCGGGGAAAGCGGGGTTACGTGCGCCCGTTTTAGCCCCGCGAGCCCCGATAGTTCGGTTCACATCAGGACGGCGGGAGCCCGCCTTGGCTACCTCCGCGGGTGCGAACAAAACGGACTTGCGGGGTATTCGTGGCTACGGCCGCCCGTTGTAGGCACGGAAGTCCCGCAAGTCCGGTTTGGGTCGGCG
>Ga0184623_10000058_pt1 | contig 41112 bp, 31 predicted proteins | sample PLM1_100_b1_FD_133138 | JGI IMG/M metagenome (GOLD analysis project Ga0184623, IMG submission 133138) | Groundwater sediment microbial communities from an aquifer in East River, Colorado, USA - PLM1_100_b1 | ecosystem: Environmental > Terrestrial > Soil > Riparian zone | place: USA: East River... | reverse complement strand
GCCGTCCTGCGCGCCCACGCCGAGCAGGACAACGCCGCCGAGCTCGACGCGCTCGCCCGCCAGGACGACAAGCAGCGCCCGACCGGCTGGCGCCTCTCGCCGTGGGCCACCGTCAGCTACGTGCTCGGTGGCAAGCTCGCCGACGGGACCGTCATCGTGCCCAAGTACATTGGCGACAGGCGGCTCGTGGAGATCGCGGTCGCGACGCTGGCGACGGACCGCGCGCTGCTCCTGCTCGGGGTCCCAGGGACCGCCAAGACCTGGTTGAGCGAGCACCTCGCCGCGGCGATCAGCGGCGACTCGACGCTCCTGGTCCAGGGCACGGCCGGCACGGGCGAGGACGCGATCCGCTACGGCTGGAACTACGCCCGCCTCCTCGCCGAGGGCCCCAGCCGCGCCGCCCTCGTCCCGAGCCCGGTCATGGTCGGCATGGAGCGGGGCGCCCTCGTCCGGGTCGAGGAGCTGACCCGAATCCCGTCGGACGTCCAGGACGCGCTCATCACGGTCCTGTCGGAGAAGGCGCTGCCGATCCCGGAGCTGGGTGAGGAGGTCCAGGCGGTCAAGGGCTTCAACGTCATAGCCACGGCGAACAACCGGGATCGCGGCGTCAACGAGCTGTCGTCGGCGCTGAAACGGCGCTTCAACACGGTGATCCTGCCGGTTCCGTCGCGGATCGACGAGGAAGTGGAGATCGTGCGCCAGCGGGTCGAGCAGTTGGGTCGGGCGCTGGAGCTTCCCGCGGAGCCGCCGGCGCTCGAGGAGATCCGACGGATCGTGACGATCTTCCGGGAACTCCGCTCGGGCGCGACCGAGGACGGCAAGGCCAAGCTGAAGGTGCCGTCGGCGACGCTGTCGACCGCCGAAGCGATCGCGGTCGTCAACCAGGGACTGGCGCTGGCGGCGCACTTCGGCAACGGCAAGCTCGCCCCGCGTGACGTGGCCGCCGGGCTGACCGGCGCGGTCGTCCGCGACCCGATCCAGGACGCGGTCGTCTGGCGTGAGTACCTCGAAACGGTAATGAAGGAACGGGACGGCTGGAAGGATCTCTACAAGGCCTGCCGCGAGGCCGCTGAGTGACATCGTCTCCGGCGAGGCGCTCGCCGGCGCCAGCGTGGCCGGCGGAAACCCTTCGCCTCCTGTTGCGATGCCGTTGGTTGCATCAACCCGCCGGGAAGGGCGGCGCATGTTGAGCGCGTCCCGCGCCCGCGACGCCGCCACAAGATGCAAAGAACGGCATCGCGCAGCAACCGGCGTTCGTTCGCAACGCCGATGACCACGACTGTCTTCGGGATCCGGCACCACGGGCCTGGTTCGGCGCGGAGCCTGGTCGAGGATCTGGGGCGCCTCGCGCCGGACTGCATCCTCATCGAGGGGCCGCCCGACGCGGACGCGCTCATCCCTCTCGCCGCCCACAAGGAGATGCGCCCGCCGGTCGCGCTCCTCATCTACGATCCCGAGCAGCCGCACGACGGGGCATTCTTCCCGTTCGCCGTTTTCAGCCCGGAGTGGCAGGCGATCCGGCACGGGTTGGAGGCGGGCGTTCCGGTCCGGTTCATCGACCTCGGTGTCGGGTTCCAGCTCGCGCGCGGGCGCGCGGAGCGTGAAAAGCTGCTGGCTGAGCTCCCGAAAGGAGACGATGACAAGGCCGAAGAACCCGCCGAGCAGCTCGCCGAGGCAGGCGACCCCGCCGAGGAACCAGCTGACCTCGCCGCCTCGATCCGCACCGACCCCCTCGGCGAGCTTGCCAGGGCCGCCGGCGAGCCCGACGGCGAGCGCTGGTGGGACCGCCTAGTCGAGTCCCGCCGCTCCGCCGCGGATGTCTTCGAGGCGATCCGCGAGGCGATGGTCGCGGTCCGCACCGAGCTCCCCGACGAGGACCCCCTCAACGAGTTCCGCGAGGCCGCGATGCGCCGCGAGATTCGCGCCGCGGAGCGCGTGGGCCACGAGCGGATCGCCGTCGTATGCGGCGCCTGGCACGTGCCCACCCTCGTCGATCGGCCGCCGGCGCCCCACGACGATCGCCTCCTGAAGCAGCTGCCGCGCCCGGTCAAGACGGCGTCCGCCTGGGTGCCGTGGACCTACAGCCGCCTCGCCGCTGAGTCGGGTTACGGCGCCGGGATCGAGTCGCCCGGCTGGTACGAGCACCTCTGGAAGGGCCGCGAGCCGCTGTCGGTGACGTGGATGGCGCGCGTCGCCCGCGTCTTCCGCGCCGAGGACCTCGACATCTCGTCGGCCCACCTCATCGAGGCGGCGCGCCTCGCCGACACCCTCGCCGCGATGCGCGGCCGCTCCGTGCCGTCCCTCGAAGAGCTGACGGAGGCCGTCCGGTCCGTGGCCGCGTTCGGCTCCGACGTGCCGCTCGCGATCGTCCGGGACCGCCTCGTCGTCGGCCGGGCGATGGGCAAGATCCCGAGCGACGCGCCCGTTGCTCCCCTTGCGGCGGACCTTGCCCGCGACCAGAAGCGCCTCCGCCTCAAGCCGGACGAGGCGAAGAAGTCGATCGACCTCGATCTTCGCGGCGACATCGATCTCGGGCGGAGTCACCTCCTCCACCGGCTCCGGATCCTCGGCGTGGCGTGGGGTTCGCCGGAGCGCGCGTACGGCAAGTCCGGCACGTTCCACGAGCTGTGGCAGCTCGCCTGGCGCCCGGAATTCGTCGTCGACCTCATCGCGGCCAGCCGGTACGGCACGACCGTGGCCGCGGCTGCCGCGGCGAAAGCGACCGAGGAGGCGACCGAAACCGATCGCCTGCCCGTCCTCACCGGACTGATCGAGGCCGTCCTCCTGTCGGACCTGCCGGAGGCCGTCGAGTCGGTCGTCGAGCGGATCGGCGCGGTTGCCGCCGTCGCCGCCGACGTGCCGTCGCTCATGGAGGCCTTGCCGCCCCTCGCGCGCGTGGTCCGCTACGGCAACGTCCGGGGCACGGACGCGGAGGCGGTCCGCGCGGTCGTCGACGGGTTCATCGCCCGGATCTGCGTCGGGATCGCGGCGGCCTGCGCGTCGCTCGACGACGATGCGGCGCGGGAGATGCTGCCGCGCATCGACGGCACCGACGCGGCCGTCTCGCTCATCGACGACGCCGCCCACCGAGCATCGTGGCAAGCGGCGGTTCGCGGCCTGGCCGACCTCACGGGGTTGCACGGGCTGATCGCCGGTCGGGCGTCGCGGATCCTGCTCGACGGCCGGTCGCTCGCGGCCGACGAAGTGAGCAACCGGATGAGCCTCGCCCTCTCACGCGGCGCCGAGCCGTCGGCGGCGGCCGCCTGGGTCGAGGGGTTCCTGCGCGACAGCGGCCTCGTCCTCGTCCACGACGATGCGCTCTTCGGCGTCGTCGACAGCTGGCTCGACGGCCTCCAGCCCGACGCGTTCGAGGCGGTCCTGCCGCTCCTCCGCCGGACCGTGTCGACGTTCCCGGCGCCGGAGCGGAAGGCGCTGGGGGAGCGGGCCAAGGGCGTCGTCGCTGGGCGCCGATCCGGGAGCGACGGCGGATTCGACGTAGAGCGGGCGGCGGCGGTCCTCCCGATCCTGGCGCGGATCCTCGGGCTGGACGGGGCCGACGGGGCGACCAGGGGGGCCGATGGAGCGGCTAAGGCCACCGAGCCGGCCGGCGCGGCCGGGGAGCCCGACCGATGACCACGCCATCCGACGCCGACGAGCGCCTCCGCCGCTGGCGCCTCGTCCTCGGCGGCGCCGACGCCGACGGCATCGGGCTCGCCCTCCGCGGCGCCGACGCGTCGCGCGACCAGGCCCTCGCCGCGCTCTACGACGGCGAGCGGTCAGCCGGGCTGGGTGGCTCCGCGCCGGGCGTCGCCCGCTGGCTCGGCGACATCCGGACGTACTTCCCGACGAGCGTCGTCCAGGTCATGCAGAAGGACGCCATGGAGCGGCTCGACATGAAACGGATGCTCCTCGAGCCCGAGCTGCTCGCGACCGTCGAGCCGGACATCAACCTCGTCGGCACGCTGATCAGCCTCGGCCGGGCGATGCCGGGCAAGAGCCGCGAGACGGCCCGGGTCGTTATCCAGAAGGTCGTCGACGAGGTCGAACGGCGACTCGCGAACGCGCTCCGACAGGCGATCAGCGGGGCGCTCAACCGCTCCGAGGTGACCCGACGGCCGCGGCCGCGCGACATCAACTGGGACCGGACCATCCGCAAGAACATGCGCCACTACCAGCCGGAGTACCGGACGATCATCCCGGACGTCCTGCTGGGTCACGGCCGCCGGACATCGTCGGCCCGCGAGGTCATCATCGCCGTCGACCAGTCGGGCTCGATGGCCGCATCGGTCGTCTATTCGTCGATCTTCGCGGCGACCATGGCGACGATCAAATCGATCAAGACCCAGCTCGTCGTGTTCGACACGGCCGTCGTCGACATGACGGACGAGCTCGACGATCCCGTCGAGGTCCTGTTCGGGACGCAGCTCGGCGGCGGCACCGACATCAACGGCGCGGTCGCCTACTGCCAGACCCTCGTCCGCCGCCCGACCGACACGATCTTCGTGTTGATCTCGGACCTGTACGAGGGCGGCGTCGAGGCGGAGCTGACGAAGCGGATCGGGTCGCTCGTGAACTCCGGGGTCACCGTCGTCGTGCTGCTCGCGCTGTCGGACCAGGGTGCGCCATCGTATGACCGGCGCCTCGCGGCAAAGCTCTCCGCGATGGGCGCGCCATCGTTCGCCTGCACGCCCGATCTCTTCCCCGACCTGATGGCCGCGGCCGTCGGCCGGCGCGACGTGACTGCGTGGGCCTCGGAGCGGGGCCTGGTCGTAACGCGCGGATCGGAGGCCTGAGCGAGGGGCCCGGCCACTCGCCAATTGGCCAAACTTTCGTGGGGGGACTGTTAGGCCAGCTATCTCAGGTCCTGTGGTGACGTCGCCCGCGTTTCGATGCGCACGCGCGCATCAAATCGGCCGCGACGGCTGACTTCGGGCCGAATCCGGGCCTCGGATCGAGCCGAATAGTCCCTGGGTGCAAGTTTGGCCAAGTAGGATGCATCAATGGGCTCGGACACCGACACCGACACGAGCGCGCTCCGACGGCAACTCGCGGAACTCCTCGACGGGCTCGGCGCTCACATGCCGTTCGAGGAGGCCGTGGCCGACTTCCCGGACGAGGCGATCAACCTCAGGGCGCCGAACGTCGACTACACCCCGTGGCATCTCCTCGAGCATCTTCGCCTGACCCAGGCCGACATCCTCGACTACGTCGTGAACCCCGATTACGTCGAGGCCCATTGGCCCGCTGACTACTGGCCGGCCCGCGACGCGACCGCGACCCGGGCGGAGTTCGACGAAACGATCCGCGACTTCCTGGCCGACAAGGCCGCGCTTCGGGCGCTCGTCGTCGACCCGCAGCGCGACCTGTTCGCGGTAATCCCAGGCACACCCGGCCACACGCTCCTGCGCGAGGTCCGTGTCGACGCCGACCACAACGCCTACCACGTCGGCGAGTTCGCGATCATGCGCCAGATCATGGGGACGTGGCCGCCCGGCCACGAGTAACCGGTCAACTCGAATTCATCGCGCAGACGCCGCAGAGACGCTGATGCGGCAAAGTACAGGCCACAGGTCGGAGCGTGGCCATGTCGCAGAACAACCACAGACCAGCAGACCATCGCGATAGCGAGGGATCGTCGCACAGCGCAACGACATTCCTGCAGCAACTCGAGCAGGAATCGCCCTTCCGGTCGGGGGGACGCCTGCCGCGCGCGACCGTGGCATCCCTCCTGACCCTCGATGCCGCCTTGCTCGGCCGCGCCGTCACGATGCTGCTCCGCCACGCGGTCGCGCTCACGCCGACATCGGGGTCGGTGGCGGCGACGACAATCGACGACCTGCTGGCTGGTGGAATCGCGGGCCCGGTCCCGGTCGAACTCGAAGTGGCGGCCGTCGTCGAGATCTATCGTGACCTTCTGGCCGATCCATCTCGGCGCGCGATCAGCGACCTCATCGTGCGCCTGCTGCGGAATGCGGATCGAGCCGAGATTCTTGCGTCAATCGGAATGGATGCCGCGTCTCTCGATTTCCGCGCTGGCCTGATCGAGGCACTGGACGGGCCGTTTGCTGGCGCAGCGCCGGGTGAGTCCGAGGCGCCCATGGCCGGCGAACCCACTCGAGGAATCACCTTCCCACCGCAATCGGCTGAGCCGCCGATCGAAGCGAATGGGGGCGGTGGCCCGACGGCAGCCGAGGGAGCCACGGCCGCGCCGGCCGCGCCAGGCCGGACATATCGCGCCTACGGGTTGCTCGAGTCCGATGAGACCGTGCTCGTCGCTCGCCCGTTCGAGCTGAAGGTCGGCCTGTCGCCCTCCGCCCCGCCCGGCGTCGCCGGGCCGCCCCTGGAGCTGCCGCAGCCGGACGCGAAGCCGTACGAACTTGACATCCAGCTCTTCGCCGACGGCTTCGACATTGAACCTGGCGAGAGCTGGCGGAACAGCCTGGTCGTGAGGCCCGGGAGCCTGTATCCAACGTTCGTCGTGCATCTCACGGCCCGCGACCTGCCAGAGCCGAAGGCAATCCGGAGCATCACCGCCACGTTCTCGATCGATGGCGAGACGCTCGGTGCCGCCACTCGGCAGATCATCGTGACGACAGACCCGAATGCGCTCGAGCTTGTTGCGCACGCGCTGACGGCGACCGGGACGAACATCACCGCGCCGACCGGCCAGCCACCGGCCGACATCACGATCACGATCAAGCGCGGCCTCGAACAGGGTGCCCTCCAGTGGAGCGTCGAATCGAACCATCCCGGTGTCGGGCTTCCGGACGACGGGCTGGCGGAGAGCGACATTGGCGACGATCCCAAGGAGTTCGCGACGGCCATCATCCGCAAGTTGCACGTCCAGGGCGAGAAGCGGGGATGGGCGCAGCTGCTCCAGGGGATCGGCAAGACGGTCCGCGACGAGATTCCACCGGCCGTCCGCGCTGCGATTGCGGCCGCCAACGCCGTGGTGACTCCGCGCCCGCTCGACATCCTGCTCCTGACAGAGGAGGCGTACGTGCCGTGGGAGCTCGCCTGGGTCGACGAGCCGTTCGATCCCGCGGCCCCGCACTACCTCGGTGCCCAGGCCAACGTCGGCCGATGGATCCTGGACGAGGGCACCACGCCCACCGATCCGCCGCGGCAGGTTCACGCCTCGACGATGGCCGTCGTCTGGGGTGTCTACACGAGCCCGACACTCGAGCGACTCGAGGCGGCCGAGGAGGAGGCGAGGATCATCCAGGATCGGTACCAGGCAGCGTCGATCGACGCGCAGCCGGACCTGGTCTACCCCCTCCTCGGAGGCGCCCCACCTTCGGACATCCTCCATTTCGCCGTGCACGGCAGATACGACCCACAAGGCGCCGGAGAAGGCATCTACCTCGTCAGCGGCCCCCCGATCGATCCCTTCCAGATCCGAGGCTCGGACCTCTCGAGTCGCTCACCGTTCGTGTTCCTCAACGCCTGCCAGGTCGGAGCCGGACAGAACCTTCTCGGGAACTACGGTGGTATCGCCCAGGCATTCCTGAGGATCGGGGCATCGGCCGTGGTGGCGCCCCTCTGGTCCATCGACGACACGATCGCCCAGAAGATCGCTCTCGCGTTCTACCAGAGCGCCCTCGCGGCAGACGACGACACGGACGACAACAGCGCCGAGGGGAGCGAGCATCCGGCCGTCGCGGACCTGCTGCGCAAGGCCCGGGCTGCCGCGGGGCAGTCACCGACCTACCTCGCCTACCAGTTCTATGGGCACCCGTCACTCCGCCTGTCATGGAATCCGGCGCCCGCAGGAGGACCCCCACATGGCTGAGCTCGATCCGACCGGAGGAACCATTCAGCTCGGCGATCTCGGGCTCCGGACTCCAAGCCTGGTCGGGAGCGCCGAATCGGTCGACAGCTTGGCGGGCCCGGGCCTCCGCGCCGCCGGTGGAACGAGCGTCGCGTTTCAGGCGGCCCTCGACGGCGCCGGGATGGAGACGACGCACGTGGTCGAGCTCCAGGCCGCCGAGCTTCCGGGCGCCCGCGACGGGGGCACCGATCGTGCCGGAGGGGGCGAGGCCGGAGCGATCGAGCTCGACGTCCCACAGCCCTCTCGCGGTTTCGAGCAGGCCATTCTGTCGGTCGACGAGCGCGGGGTCACGACCTGGTCCTTCGCTCCACCCGCCGAACGCGGTCCGGACGTCCGCGGCGGGAGCGGCACCCGAACCTTCACGATCCGACGCACGCCGGGCGCGCCGCCGGAGCCGGGCACCCAGTCGGACCGGTCGATCTTCGGCGAGGCCGGCAAACACGTGCTCACGGTCATCGCCTTCCCAGTCGGCCAGGCCCTTGGACGAGCTGCCAATAGCTACCTCGACCAGTGGGAGATCGAGCACCAGGGGTACGGCGTCCGCGACTACGGGACCGACGACTACACGGCGCCCGCGGCGTACTTCGACGGCGACTCGCTGCGCTGGCAGGAGCTGGCGAAAGGGCGGACGCTGCTCTTCGTGCACGGCACCTTCAGTAGGGCCCACGGTGCGTTCAACGACCTGCCCCTCTCGACGATGAAGAAGCTCGAGGCGATGTACGACGGCCGGGTCATCGCCTTCGACCACCAGTCCATCAGCCGCTCCCCGATGGAGAACATCGACTGGCTGCTCGACACGATCCCCGATGGGCTGACCCTAGACTTCGACATAATCTGCCATTCCCGCGGCGGACTCGTGTCGCGATCGCTCGCCGAGCGAACCGACCCGATGCCTGGCACCCGCCAGATCCGGGTGCACCGAACCGCCCTCGTCGGCGCCGTGAACAACGGCACGATCCTGGCCGACGTCAGCCATTGGAATGACCTGATCGACACGCTGTCGACCGTCCTGAATACGGTCGGCATCGCGGTCGGCGATACGGTCGATCTCGTGTTGTCCTTCGTCCGGCAGGTCGCCGTCGCCGCGTACCCCCACTTGCGGGGCCTCGCCGCCATGGTCCCGACCGGCGACTTCCTGAAAGAGCTCAACGGCCGTCCGCGGGGCCGGAACGAGTACCTCGCGATCGCCTCGAACTACGAGCCGACCGATCATCAGCTCAGGTCGTACTTCAGGGATGTCGTCACGGACCGAATGTTCGACGGTGGGCCGAACGACAGCATGGTCCGCATCGACAGCGTCTGCGGCAGCACCGAAGACGGTGCCTTTGCCACGGTCGACGAGCAGCTCCTGCTGGACGAGACGAAGGGTGTCGAGCACGCCCGCTACTTCGGGAACCCGGATGTCGGCAACCGACTCATCCAGTGGCTCGGAGCCGGACTGCCGGTTCCTGCCTGATGACGGCCTACGGGGAGTTCCGCCTGCGAATCCTGCCCGGCCCCAGGCCGGGGATTTACCGCGTCGAAGCCAGCGGGCTCGGTGGCGACGGGGAGGGCCGGTTCAAGCTGCCGTTCAACGAGGTCGAGCTCGAGAACTTCGTCCTGAAGGTCGGTCGAACGCGACGCGGCGTGCGACGGATCGAGTCGCCGGAGATGCAGCTCGCGCGAAAGTTCGGCGGCCAGCTCTTCGCCGCGGTCATGGAGGGAAAGACCGGTGAGCTCTATCGCGCAGCCTCCAGCGAGGCCCGCGCCACCGGTCAGGGCCTACGCGTCACGCTGTCGCTGACCGACGTTCCGGAGCTGGGCGCGATGCCCTGGGAGTATCTCTACGACGAGCCCAACTTCCTGTCGATCAACACGTGGACGCCCGTCGTCCGCTACCTCAATCTGCCGACGCTCGCCGGCCGCTCGAGATTGAACTCCCGCTCCGAATTCTCGGCGTGGTCTGTGCTCCAAAGGGCGACGACATCGAGCCCCTCGACGTTGAGCTGGAACGATCCCTGCTCGGGACTGCGCTCAAGCCTCTGACCGACGCGAACGCGGTAGCCATCGACTGGCTGGAAGACCCCACACTACTCGGGCTCAAGCGCAAAGTCCGGCACGATGAATACCACATCATCCACTTCATCGGCCACGGCGGCTTCGACAAAGCGAGCGGGGAAGGCGCCCTCCTGTTCGAGGACGACAACGGCCGCGGCCGCACCGTCAGTGGCGACCAGCTCGCCGCGGTCCTCTATGGCAAGCGCTCATTGCGGCTGGTGCTGCTCAACTCATGTGAGGGCGCGCGGAACGGCGTCGATGACCCCTTCTCCGGCGTCGCCGCGAGCCTGGTTGAGCGCGAGGTCCCGGCGGTCATCGGGATGCAATTCGAGATCACCGATCGCGCGGCGGTCCTATTCGCGGGCGAGTTCTACACGATGCTGGCGGAGGGGCAGCCGATTGACTCGGCGATCTCGGAGGCGCGGCTTTCGATCTGGGCGGACTCCAACGACGTCGAGTGGGGGACCCCTGTCCTGTTTATGCGCGTGCCGGACGGTCGGCTATTTGACGTCGTTCACGCGTCCAGCCTTCCGCGGCTCGATCCGGAAGAGCTCCCCCCGAAAGTCGACTCGATCGCCGACGCTGTCCCGACGGCCGACACGGACGCGGATGCGGAGGCGCCCGCCGGCCTCCTCCCCACGGTGGCGACGGTTCGCGAGGCGCCGCCCGTCACGACGGCGCCGGTGGAGCCCGAACCCGCCGAGCCCGCGCCCGCCGAGCCCGCGCCTGCCGAGCCCGAACCAGTCGAGCCCGAACCAGCGAAGCCCGAGCCCGTCAAGCCTGAACCCGTCGCGCCCGAGCCAGCGGAGCCCGAGCGCGTCGAGCCCGAGCCCGTCGAGCCCGAGCCCATCGACGTCGTAATACCGAAGCCGAAGCCGCGGCCGCTCCCTCGTGTCAGGAGGCGGACCATCGCCATCGGTATCGTCGCCGTAATCGCTCTCCTGCTCGTCGCCATCCGCATCCTCTTCCCGCCGACCTCGACCGGGTCGCTCGCCGTCTCCACCGACGGCACCCTCCAGACCGGTCTCGTTTTCCTAAACGGATCGGGTTTTGCGGCGGGCGAAACGGTGGACCTCTACCTCGACGAGGCGCCAGCCTTGACGGTAGATGCCGGGGCGGACGGCTCGTTCGAAGCGGAGCTCGACGTGGGGACCCAGAGAACCGGCACCGTATCGGCGGTCGGCCGCGATTCGCACAGCCAGGTCAACACCGACTTCAAGGTGGAGGTGGCCGGTGGCTCGGGGAGCCCCACGGCCTCGGATTCGGCGTCGCCCGGTGCCAGCGACACCGCGCCCGCGACGGCGGCGCCGGTCTCGCCGGGGATCCTCTTCTATAGCGACGTGGACCACGAGTTGGGTAAGACCGTCGGCAGGGAGCTCTACCTCCTCGACCCGGCGACCGGGCGCATCGACCGGCTGACGCACAACGAGTTCGACGATACGTTCCCGACATGGTCGCCGGACTACAAACAGATTGCTTTCTGCCGGGATGTTTCCGGAAACGGCGACATCTACATCCGTGATCTCCGTGGCGAGGAGGGCTCCGAACGAGCCCTAGTCACTGGTGTGACCGACGACTGGTTCCCGGCGTGGTCGAAGGACAACGTGGTGGCCTTTGCACGGGCAGGTCCGGACAACCGCAATTCCGCCGGCCTCTGGGTGATCCCCAGCGATGGTGGTGAGTCGACCGAGGTACTCCCCGGATCCTTGGGGCGGGCACCCGCCTGGTCGACGAACGGGACGATGCTCGCCTTCATGTCCCTCCGGACCGGCACGGGCCTGGACGTGGCCACCATCCAACCGGACGGTGATGGGCTCGACCTACTGGTGGCGACTGACGCTCAGGAGCGGAACCCCACCTGGTCGCCGAATGGCGAGACGATCGTGTTCGTCAGCGATGGCGATGGCGGCGACCAGGAAATCTACCTGCTGGACGTCGCCACGAGGAATGTGACGCCCCCTCTGACCGTGAACGAGGTCCTGGACGGCAACCCAGTCTGGTCACCGGACGGCACGCAGATCGCCTTCCATCGAACAAGTGACGACGGCTACCACCTCTGGAAGATGAACGCCGACGGATCTGGCCAACGCGACCTCATGCTCAACGCCCGCGGGAAGAACATGGACCCGAACTGGCGCTGATCGGCCGCGCGTACTTCAACGAGATTCTCGCCACCGTGCAGCTCAGCTCAGGGGATGCCCTCGAAGCGGCGCCCAGCGCCTCGCCGTCGGGAAGCTGAACCTGCCGCGGCAGATCTCATGGACCTGGAGGTTGGGCCACGATAGGCGTGTCCGATATCGAACGCCTCTCGTCGGGCCTGCCCTCCGCGACCGATTGGGAATACGTCCAGCCAAACGAAACAATTCCACTTGGCTGGACGTACACCGATTCGGTGTTACCGGGCTGCCATTCGGCGCGGCCTGAAGTACCTCGACTGCCGCCTCAGCGGCGCGAGTCGGGGGCGGCGCGCGCCGGGGCGGCACGGCTCCCCGCGGAGCCGCTCGGCGCTGACGCCTGATTTCGCCGACGGGCGTCCAGATAGATGTTCATCACGCGCCGCACCTGCTCATCGTCGAGCAACTCGTCGGCCCTGAGAGCCAGCTCCACCCTCCTCGCCGGGAAGACCGTCTCCTCCGGGATTCGTTCGAAGTAGTCGGCGGTCTCGGGCTCGGCCTGATCGCCGGGCACCTGCTTGAGGGCCCTGGCGAGCTTCGTCGCCGTCGTGAGCGACGGGCGTCGATCCTGCCGGAGCAGCCGCGAGATCGTCGAGTGGTCGACCCCGGCGAGGCCGGCGAGCCGACGCTGACTCATCCGACGCTCACGCATCTGCCGGCGGAGCCAGAGGTTGAATACGAGGGCGCCGGCCCATCCCCCGCCGGCGCGTCCGAACTCGATGGCGACCGCCACGCTGCTCGGGGCATGGTTCGTAAGCGCGATGCCGGCAGCGAGTCCTGCCCCGGCGGCGATCGCCGGAGCGAAGGCCATGTGGTGGTCTGGTTCGACGGACTCCATGCGCCTCGTCTGGGTGCTCACGATGGCAGCGACGGGCTCCGTTGCCGCCTGGGCCGGGTTGTCGGCGACGGGCAGGAAGGGCACCGGCGACCCATGAGTCGACGGGACCGATGGAGCCGCCTTGTTCGCGGACCGGTCTGAGACAGCCGGATCGTCGATGACTGCCGACGGGTCTGTGAGCGGCGGCACGATCAGGTCTGAGACCGGCGGGTCGGTCGGGGCGGGCTCAATCGCGTCGACGGGCGGCAGCTCCTCCTCGATCGGAGGATCGGGCGGTGGCGGGACAGTCTCGACGGTGTCGGCGGGCGGCGGGTCGGCCGGCGGCGGGTCGTTCGGGGCCGGCTCGACGGGGTCGGCGGGAGGCGGCACGGCCTCGACCGGAGGTTCGGTCGGCGGCTCGACGACCTCCGTGGTGCTGGCCGGCGGCGGATCTGTCGGGGCGGGCTCAATCGCGTCGACGGCCGGCGGCTCGGCCTCCACTGGAGGTTCGGGCGGCGGCTCGATGACCTCCGTGGTGTCGGCGGGCGGCGGATCGGTAGGGGGCGGCTCGACGGGGTCGGCAGGAGGCGGCTCGGGCTCGACCGGCGGTGGCTCGGTCGGTGGATCAGGCGGAGGGGTGGGCTCGATCGGCGGTTCTTCACCGAGTTCCGACAGTTCGACCAGCTCGGGCGTCGCGTCGCCGACCGGGTCACCGGAATTGGCGTGAATCGGGGCAACCGTGCGCACGGTCAGTACAAACGCGAAGATCGAGGCGACGAAGATCAGCCGGAGGACGCGTAGTGCCACGGTTGCGGCATCGTACTCCCGGTTGTCTAGCGTGGGAAATGGTGTGACCGACAGGCCGGATGTCGCGCACGTTACGGACGCCGCGGGATCAGGATGGCCGACTGGCGACCTGACCGGCCGATTCGGCGCGCCCGAGAGGGCGGTAGACCGCGCCGAGGTACACGCCGGCGAGGACGACGACGCCACCCACGACGAACGACGGCTGGATCGGCTCGTTGAGGAGCGCTCCTCCGAGCGCGATCGCGACGAGCGGGAAGAGCAGGAAGGCGTATGACGTTGCCGACGCAGTCCACCGCGCGAGGACGTAGAACACGAGGACGAAGACCGCCACGGAGCCGGGGCCGATCAGGTAGGCCATGGCGATCCAGGTTTCGGGATTCGTCGGGACGATGAGCGCCTCGCCGGTGACCAGGGCCACGCCCGCCAGTATCGCAGCGCCCAGTAGCATCCCGATCGCGTTCGCCGCGACCGGATCGCCGGGTGGGAAGCGCTTCGCCACGATCCCGGACTCGGCCTGGCATGTGGCGGCCCCGAGGAGCAGGGCGAGTGCCACGATCGGCACGTTGAGGCTGATCTGGCTCGCCCCGACGATGACGATGCCGACGGCCGCGAGCGCCGCCCCCGCCAGCGCCAGGAGCCGGAGTCGCTCGATGCCCTGAACGGCCGCGAGGAGAACGGTCAGTAGCGGCACGATCGCCAGCATCAACATCGTCGTGCCCGCCGGCGCGTCCTTCAGCGCCTGGTAGAGGAACGTGTAAGCGAGCCCGAAGCCGACGACACCGAACAGGACCGTCCCGATGAGCCGCTGGCCGCGCGGAACGGGCCGCCGAGTCGCCAGCATGTAGACGAGGAGCAACAGCCCGGCGATCGCGAAGCGAATCGCTGCCGACCAGAACGGGCCCAGCTCGCGAAGCACGAAGCGGACGCCGATCGCGTTCGCGCCGGCGAAGACGACAAAAACGATGAAGGCGGCGAGGACCAACCGATCGGGGCGTGGGGTCACGCAGGGAGTATCGCGCGCCGACGCGCCTATAGTGAGTTCACCCACGCCAATGCCGGAGAGTGGTCGTGACGCTGCCATCGCCACCGAGGCCCCAGACGCCGCAGCCCGGCTCCCCGCCCGGGACGCCACCGCCGAGCGGTGGCCTTTCCGGTCGGATCTGGCTGGTGATCTTCCTCGTGCTGCTGGGCTGGAACGCGCTCACGCTGTTCGGGCCGGCTATGGACAGGTCCGTGGATGTGCCGTACTCGGCGTTCTTCGCCGAGGCGAAGCGCGGCAACGTCGCCAGCGTCCACTTCAACGGCCAGGCGATCGACGGCACCTTCCGGCAGGCGGTCCAATGGCCGCCGGCTACTGCGTCGCCAAGCCCTGGAGCCTCGGTGGCCCCGGCGGCATCAGCGACGACGGCGACGCCTGCAACCACCTATACCTCGTTCACGACCGTCATCCCGCCGCTCGGCGACCCGGCCCTCCTGCCGGTCCTCGAGGCGCAGGACGTCACGATCACCGCCCAGAACGTCGGCGGTGGCTCGTTCCTGCTGAATCTGATTCTCGGCCTCCTGCCTGTCGTGCTGATCATCGGCGCGATCTTGTTCCTCGGTCGGCAGATGCAGCGCAGCCAGCAGGGGATCTTCGGCTTCGGTGGCAGCCGGGCTCGCCTCTACGACGCCGAGCAGCCGAGCGTTACGTTTGCCGACGTCGCCGGGGAGGACCAGGCGAAGGCCGAGCTCGCCGAGGTCGTCGACTTCCTGAAGATGCCCGACAAGTACACGCGCCTCGGGGCGAAGCTGCCTGAGGGCGTTCTGCTCGTCGGGCCGCCCGGCACCGGTAAGACGCTCCTCGCGCGGGCCGTCGCCGGCGAGGCGAAGGTCCCGTTCTTCAGCATCTCGGCCTCGGAGTTCGTCGAGCTCTTCGTTGGCGTCGGTGCCAGCCGCGTGCGCGACCTGTTCACGAAGGCGAAGGCGGCGGCTCCGGCGATCATTTTCGTCGACGAGATCGACGCCGTCGGCCGGCAGCGGGGCGCGGGCCTCGGCGGCGGGAACGACGAGCGCGAGCAGACCCTCAACCAGCTGCTCGTCGAGATGGACGGCTTCGATGCGGCGACGAACGTCATCGTGATCGCGGCGACGAACCGGCCCGACGTCCTCGACCCCGCCCTCCTCCGGCCCGGCCGGTTCGACCGTCAGGTGACCGTCGGCTTCCCCGATCGGGTCGGCCGGGAGGCCATCCTGCGGATCCACACGAAGAATCTGCCCCTGGCGCCGAGCGTCGACCTTGCCACGATCGCCGCGGCGACCCCGGGCTTCTCGGGCGCGGATCTGGCCAACCTTGCCAACGAGGCGGCACTCCGCGCCGCCCGGGCAGGCAAGGACCAGGTCGGTCCGGAGTCGTTCGAGGAGGCGCTCGACACCCTGATCCTCGGCACCAAGCAGGCGGGCCTCACGAACGAGGAGGAGCGTCGGACGGTCGCCTACCACGAGGCCGGGCACGCGATCGTCGCCCGGCTGACGCCCGGGGCCGATCCCGTCAACAAGGTCACGATCGTGCCCCACGGTCAGGCCCTGGGGGTCACCGAGCAGCGGCCGATGGATGACCGTCGCAACTACCCGCTCGATTACCTGCTAGGTCGGTTGGCGGTCTCGCTAGGGGGTCGGGCGGCGGAGGACGTCGCGTTCGGCCAGCCGACGACGGGCGCCGAGAGCGACCTGAAGCAGGCGACCGCGTTGGCCCGGCGGATGGTCGGGCTCTGGGGCATGAGCGAGGATCTCGGCCCCGTCTCCTACGGTGTCGGCGAGACGCAGCCGTTCCTGGGGCGTGAACTCGCCGCGCCCAAGGAGTTCGCGGAAGCGACGGCGGCCCGCATCGACGAGGCAGTCGCGGGGCTCATCGGCGCGGCGCACGACCGAGCGCGAGCGATCCTCAGCCGGGAGCGGGCGGCGCTCGACGCCCTGGCCGCCGAGCTGGTCGCCCATGAAATGGCTAACGCCGCGAGGATCGACGAGATCCTCACCGCCGCGGGAGCCAAGATCCCGGCAGCGGCCCCCGGATCGGCCGTGGCGCCGCATGTCGAGTCGCCGCCACCGAAGCGGCCCTCCCGGGTTGCGGCCATTCGCAGGGTCGGACGGGGGAAGGGGCCGCGGGGCGACGTCTAAACTCGCCGGTGTGATGACGATCCATCGACGACGACGAGCATTCCCAATTCTCATCGCCGCGCTGCTCGCCGCCGGGTGTGGGGCCCCGAGCGGCGGGTCGCCGGCGGCGAGCAGCGCGCCCACTTCGCTCGCCTCGTCCGTTCTGGGCGCCAGCCCTGCGGTCTTCGGTGACCCGCGCCCGGTGATCATCGACACCGACATGGCCGCCGACGACTGGCTGGCGATCCTCTACCTCCTGGGCCGGCCCGAGGTCGATGTCGTCGCGGTGACCGTGACCGGCACCGGCGAGGCCCATTGCGAGCCCGGCGTCCACAACGCGCTGGCCCTCGTCGCGCTGGCTGGGCATCCCGACGTCCCGGTCGCGTGCGGCCGTGAGACGCCGCTAGCCGGCACGAACGCGTTCCCGGACGACTGGCGCGACGGGGTCGACAGCCTGTTCGGGATCGGCATCCCGGACGGTTCGGCGGCAGCCGACTCGGGGTCGGCGGTCGAGCTGCTCGAACGCACGCTCCGCGACGCCCCGGACAAGGTGGCGCTGCTGACGCTCGGTCCACTGACGAACGTCGCCGAGATGCTCGACAAGTCGCCGGGCCTCGCCGACAAGATCGAAGCAACGTTCATCATGGGCGGGGCGGTCGATGTCGACGGCAACGTCGGCGACTCCGGCGTCGGGATCGACAACCGGGTCGCCGAGTGGAACATCTACGTCGATCCGCTGGCTGCCAAGGCCGTCCTCGATGCCGGCATCCGGGTGACCCTCGTGCCGCTCGATGCCACCAACCACGCGCCTGCGACGATCGCGTTTACGGCCCGACTCAAGGATGACGCGACGACGGCCAGCGCCAAGTTCGCGAACGACGTCCTGACCCAGCTGAGCGGCGCGATCGCGTCCGGCTTCTACTATTTCTGGGACCCGTTTGCCGCGGCGGTGCTCGTCGACGAGAGCCTGACTTCGTTCGAGACCGGTGGCCTGTCGGTCGAGGTCAAGGAGGGGCCGGAGAGCGGCGGGGTTATCGACGCGCCGGATGGCCAGCAGACCCGCTTCGCGACGTCGGCGGACCTCGCGCGGTTCGAGCAACTCTTCATCGACACGCTCAACGGCCGGGCCCGCTGAGGCCCGGGACATCGGCTCGCGAACGATCCGTGGCCGGAGTCCGGCGACCTTGCGCCTCGGTGGCGGTCAACCTATGGTGGACGATACCCCGGTCGGTCAGCCGGGGCGGATGGAGCGCGCGTGACCCAGGGCCAAGCTGCCGAGCGACTCGTCGCCGATCGACTCCGGGCCGCCCTGCCGCCCGAGTACCGCCTTTTCGAAAACGTCGCCTGGCTCGGCCGGACCGCGCCCGAGCGGGGGCTCCGCGACGGCGAGGCCGACATCGTGCTCGCCCATCCCGATCGGGGCTTCCTCGTGTTCGAGGTCAAGTCGGGCGAGATCCAGCGCGACGCCCATGGCCGCTGGTACGCGGGGGCCCGCGAGCTCAAACCCAACCCGTTCGAGCAGGCGATTACGAGCATGCACGCGCTCGTGAACAAGCTCGCGGAGCTGCCCGACGCGCCGCCGAACTTCCACCCGATCGCCGGCCATGCCGTCGCCCTGCCCGACGTCGATCTCGCCAGTGCCGGCAATAGGCTCCGGCTGATCGGGCCCGACATCGAGCCCGACCTCGTGTTCGATCGGGCGAAGCTGCCGAAGGACGACCCCGAGGCGACCTGTCGGGCGGTCGAGCGGGCGTTCGAGCTTTGGGCGCGCGACTCGGCGGCCAGGCGCACGCCTGGCGCGAACGGCGTCCACCTCCTCGAGGAGATCCTCGAGACGCCGATCGCCCTTCGGTCCCTGCTCCGTGGCGAGATCGCCGATGGCGAGCGCGCGATCGTCGAGCTGACCGAGCACCAGATCGGCGTCCTGCGGCGGCTCCAGCGGAACCGGCGCGTCGAGATCGTCGGCGCCGCGGGGACCGGCAAGACGATGCTCGCGGCCGAAAAGGCGCGGCGCCTCGCGCGCGAGGGCTACGAGACGCTCCTCGTCTGCTTCAACCAGCCGCTCGCCCGGCTCCTCGTCGAGGAGACCGCGGAGGTGGCGCGGACATCGGGCCACCTGACCGTCTCCACCTTCCACCAGCTCTGCGAGGACCTCGCCCGCGAGGCGGGAACCCTCCCTCGGAAGCCGAACCCGACCACCCGCGAGTGGTGGGACGAGACCCTGCCGGAGGCGCTCGACGAGGCGGTCGAGGAGCTCGGGCCGAAGTTCCACGCGATCGTCATCGACGAGGGCCAGGACTTCGACGCCGACTGGCTGCTGTCGCTCGAGGCGCTCCTGTCGGACCCGAAAGACGACGTCCTGTACGTCTTCCACGACCCCGCCCAGGCGATCTACCGCGACGACGCCGTCGAGGGCCTCGGGCTGACGACGTTCGAGCTCGACGAGAACTGCCGCAACCCCGGGCCGATCCACGACTTCGCGATGGGCCACGCGCCCGACGCGTCCGAGACCGTGCCACTCCGCGAGGACGGTCGGGCGGTCGAGGTCATCGAGGCCGAGCCCGGCGCGCCGACGCTCGACGCGCTTCGCCGAGTCCTCCACCGCCTGCGGGTCGACGAGGGCGTCCGGCCGTGGGAGATCGCGGTGCTCGTCGGCGGCTCGCTGGAGGATTCGGCGGTCTGGCGCGAGCGCCGGTTCGGCAACGAGGTCCTCTGGAACGGCCAGGTCGATGATGCGGGGAAGTCGCTCGGGCTGGCGGCGTCGGCCGTCCCGGAGCCGCCGTCCGACGTGATCGTCTGCGACTCGATCCGCCGCTTCAAGGGCCTCGAGAAGCCGGTGGTCGTGTTAGTTGAGCTGAAGCCCGAGGACGAGCGGCTGGAGCGGCTGCTCTACATCGGGTCGAGCCGGGCGCGGCAGCACCTCGTGGTGATTGGGCTTCGTCGAGCCGTTAGATAGCCATTTGGACGAAAATCGCCTTACCCGTTGTCAGGCGACGGAAGGTTGATTCACCTCTTGACGTGATGGGCAAAGTTCGGCTGCGAAGGTGACGAACGCAACTCGGTGCCCGCTCACCCGGCTCACTCGCGGCGCGACCGCGACGGTCGTGGAATAGTCTCAGTTGTATTGTTCGCGAAGCCACGGACGGAGCGAGGGTGAGGGGTCGAGCGGATGCGTCTAACGCGAATTCGGATCAAGCGGTTTCGGAACTTTGTCGAGGCTCAGGACATCGACATCGAACCCGACGTGACCGCGTTGGTCGGGAAGAACGAGTCGGGCAAGACGACTATCCTTCAAGCCCTTCACCGCTTGAAGCCCGCCAACCTCAAGGATGACGAGTTCAACCTCGTCACGGAATACCCCGCTGGCGGGTAGTGGGTTAGTTTCACGATGCGGTCCGGTAGGCCCGTACCATGTCGACATGGACGCGGAGAGAGACCGGCGACTAATCGAGGCGGGGGAGCCTCCCTGGGGTGAGGTTCTGCCCGGTACCGACGAGGTCACCTACTACGTCGCGGAGGGAACCCCGGACGGGACGGTTCTATTTCGAAGCGTTGCCATGCGTGGGGCGCTCTATGTGGAGCGTTACCGGGGGAACGTCGGCTGGAAGGTCGACAGCGGCCCTTTCACCTACTGGAATAAGGAACCCCTCGCCAGAGAGATTGCCGGTCGGGAGGCTACGCGCTGGATGGCCGCGCTGGATGCTGAGGCATCCGGGACCTAGCCGGGGTCAGTGTCAGGATGCGGTACGCAGTCAGCCGTTGAAGGGCGACTCGCCTGCGGTGCAGCGGTTCCGGGGCGTCGTGTTCGGGGTCACGGTGGCAGTCATCGTCGGTGGGCTCGTTCTGATAATGGGCGGGAGCGTTGCGACCTTCGTGCCGCTCCTGCTCTTGGGGTTCGCCCTGGCCGAGACGGTCCGGGTCATCGAGGGCAGCCCGGATGAGGACAAGATCAGCACTAGCTACGTCGAGCGGTCGAACCTGACGATGCGGATGGGGATGCGGCGGATGACCCGCCTGACCAACGCATTCTCAAAGAAGATCGAGAACCTGAGCGCCGCCGTCGCCCTCCATTTCATGTTCTACAACTTCGCGCGGCCTCACAAGACGCTTGGCGGCAAGAACACCCCGGCAATGGCGGCGGGTCTGTCGGACCATTGCTGGACGGTCGAAGAGATTTGCCAACTTCTCGAATCAAACTGACCCACTACCCGCTGGCGCCTATCCCGGGACCGCAAGGCGGACCCCGCGATCGAAAGCAACATGCGGCCGATCGAAGCTTGGTTCGCTCTCGAAGATGCCGACCTCGATGCCCTCGCAGAGTCGTTGCCATCCAAGCCGCCGAAGGGGACCGAGGTCTACGTCGCCAGGACGTACGGCAACGGCCGCATTGTCGGCATTGCAGCCCCATTGGGCCCAGTCATCACGGCCGCGGCCAATGAAGCCGAAGTGGACAAAGCCGATCGCGACGCGCTTCGCAAGGCGGACTCAGTTGAGACGGCAAAGGCCCTCGCGAAGGAACTCAGCCGCGCCCACAAGGAGGCCGGGGAGGCACTGCAGGCGAAGGCCCTGTCTGCCTTTCCCGCGGCGCTAGACCAGTCCGCCTTCATGACGAGTGGCGGCACGACCCCGGAGCAGCGTACGGCGATCATTGCGCGCGTCCCGTCTTTCTTCTATTTCAGCGACTACGACTTGCTACCCGGCGAGCACGACCTCACGGAGCTTTCCGAGAAGATCGCAGGGGAAGTCGCGCTCGAACCACAGGAGGCAAGCGTCGCATCAATGTTGGCCTACGCGAATACGACCGCGAGCGACTTCCTTGGCGACGACTACGACGCGCGGAAGGCGGAGCTTCAGGCGTCTGCGCTCGATCTGACGCGCAAGGTTTTCGAGTACTGGACACAGAACCGCGACCTAGAAGTCGAGTTCGACACGGAGTTGGAGGAGGTCGATACCGACGACGACGACAACCCCATCTACCACCGCATCCTGAAGTCCTCATGCGCGACCTGCGACACGGCGGCATCTCGACGAACTTCGAAACGCGGTCGGCGGGGTTCCGCTGGTTCTTCTCGTTCTTGGCCGCGTTCAGCAGGTATCAGGACTCCCCAGAGCCGATCCTCGTCTTGCTTGATGAGCCGGGCACGAGCCTTCATGGGGAGGCACAGAAGGACTTCCTGCGATTCATCAATCAGGAACTCGGCGCATCAAAGCAAGTCCTCTACACAACGCACTCCCAGTACATGGTCGACCCGGGCCACTACGAAAAGCTGCGCGGCGTTGACGACCGCTCGACGCGAGAGAACCCTGACCTTGGCGTCCGTGTTACAAGCGTCGATGTCTCGGCCGATCGAGATACGCTGCTGCCGATCCAAGCGGCCCTCGGCTATTCCGTTAGCCAACACCTTTTCCTCGGCGCGGGTCGGCACCTTACCGTGGAGGGTGGGTCGGACTTCATCTATCTGCAGCGGGTATCTGAATACCTTGCGGCGCATGCGAGGACTGCTCTCGATGCGCGGCTTGCAATCATCGCGCTCGGCAGCGCCAGCAACACACCCGCATTTGTGTCCTTGTTCGCTCGACACATGCGAGTCTCCGTCCTCCTCGACGGCGACCGTAACGGCAGGGACATTCAGCGGGTCGCCGCTTTGGCGACGAAGGGGATCATCAACCCTTCCGAGGTGGTCGTGATCGCCGACGTGCCAAGCGTGAAGACACAGAAGCCTGATATCGAAGACCCTGTTCGATGAGGCCGACTACCTCAGGCTTTACAACTGGGCGTACGGCAAGAACCACACCGTTGCGGCGCTACCTGCTAGCAACGAGCGGATCATTGCCCGTCTCGAATCTCTCGATCCCGTGTTCGACCATGCGCTCCCAGCCTACGAACTCGTGAGACATCTGGACGAGTTCTTCGCCGGGGTTCAGCCAGCAACGCTGGACCGGTTCGAAGACCTCATCAAGCTGCTAAACGCGACTATTCCGGCCGGAGAGTAGTCCGGCTATCGACCTTGCCGCTCAAGCGTGCGCGACAGGAGGTGCGGACCCCGGCGTCGAGGGTTTACGCGTGGCGCCCCGCGCCTCCGAGGCATTCGAGAAGACGGCGTCATGCCTGACAGGGAATCGGTATAGCCCGGCCGCGGGGATCGCTACCGCGTCGGCTGATACCTGATCAGGCGCCGTTCGTTGCGAGGCCAATCCAGTATGCCGGCGATCTGCTTCCGTAGCCGTGAGAACATCGACGTTCGTTGCTCGAATCTGTGAGGACTATCCTGGCTTGATGATCGGTTCCGCCGACCGTGATATCAGACGCTCGGTGTTCGACTGGTTGACTGACCAGCGGGCTGAACACGGTGAAGCGCTGCCTCGGACCATCCTTGAATCGTTTGAACTAGGAGGGCGACGCATCCCGCTGATCGGTCCATCCGGCATCTGGAAACCGGCGGCGTGCGAACTCCCGATCTCGATCTCAACGGTCACGAGCGGCCCGTACACGGATACGTACGACAGCCGAACCCAGACCCTTCGCTACGCCTATCGCGGCACGGATCCGCAACACCGGGACAACCGAGGCCTGCGTCGGGCGATGCTCGAGCGAGTGCCCCTCGTCTACTTTCACGCCGTGGACCGCGGCCTGTACGCGGCCGGCTATCCCGTCTTTGTCATCGATGATGATCCGGCGGCACTCTACTTTTCCATGCAGGTCGACGACCTGAGCGCCGCGCTGAACGAGACTGCTACCGGCCACGCGCTCGCCGAGGACGAAGGTGAACCGCGTCGGGCGTACGTCACGGCCACGTTCCGGCGTCGCCTCCACCAGGTAGCGTTCCGGGAGCGCGTCATCCGTGCGTATCACAACAGCTGCGCGCTTTGCCGCCTCCGCCATCTGTCGCTACTCGATGCTGCGCACATCACGCCCGACAGCGATGCCGAGGGCGAGCCGCTCGTGAGCAACGGCCTCGCGTTATGCAAGCTGCACCACGCCGCCTTCGATGCATTCTTCTTCGCGGTGCGACCCGACTACACGATAGAGGTCCGTCCGTCGATTCTGGCCGAGTCTGATGGCCCAATGCTCGTCGTCGGCCTCCAGCAGATCCACGGACAGAGGATTCAATTGCCCACGCGAACGGTGCATCTGCCAGATCGCGACCGCCTTGCTCGACGCTATGAGGGGTTCAGGCAGGCGTCCTGACGGGTGGAGCCTTGTGGTCGGATCATCGGGCATGACGTCGATCCTCGCCCTTCTGGCTTTGGCGCCGCCGCCGTTCGCGGGGTAGCTCATCGACGCGGGCGGCGACTCGGCGATAGGGTTGTCACCCGGCTGCGGCAACCCCGGCGGCGAGCGCGATCCGGTTCGGCTTGAGGAGCGCCAGGTAAATGGGGCAGCGCTCGCGCCAGGCTGCGAGCATCGCCGCGACGCGATCCTCTGGCGACGGCGACGACACCTTGATCTCGATGGCGAGGTCGGCCAGGTCGGGGGCGACGCCGTCGATGCCCAGCAGGCCACGCGCGTCGGACGAGGCGCGCGCGACGCCGGTCACGTCGTCGATCTGGACGTCGAACGCGGGTGCCAGCGTGTCGTGGAGGAAGGCGACCGCGCAGCCGGCGAGCGCGCCGAGCAGGTAGGCTGTCGGGCTCGGGGCGAGGTTCTCGCCGCCGAGGGCGGCGGGCAGGTCGGCGTCCCAGTTGAAGGGACCGGCCGACAGGCGTGCCCTGCCGTTGACGAGCGACGCCGTCACCGTCGGCGTCGACTTGGCGGTCGAGGGGTCGGCCCGGAAACGGCTCTCCGTCTCGGCGAGGATCGTTGCGTTCATCTGACTTCTCCGCTTCGCGCTGCCCGTCTGGACAGCCGAGCGGACCGTAGGCGTCGGAGGTCGGCCGGCGGAACCGCGCCACCACCCAATCGGGCGCGCCACGCGACCGCCCGTTGGCGGCTGGCACGTACCGGTGCCCAGGTCGGGTCCGCATCGACCCGCTAGGCATCCGGATGGAGTCGCGTGGCGAGGTCGGCCGGTGGCCGGAAGTGAAAGCGCTGAACGACGATGCGCACGAAACGGCGGGCCGGTTACCCCCACCGGCCCGCCGAGGCTTCCGCGAACTTACGCGGCCAAGGGTTCGACCTCCGTCCGCTCGACGGCGGTCGCTGGCTCCGTCAGCCTGGCGCGTCCACGCAACGCGAGCGCCGCGACCGCTCCGAGGGCCACGACGATCGCGCCGACCTGCAGCGCCGGGATCATCCCGTCGACGTAGGCCTGGGCCGAGGCGTACGAGCCGTTGGCGGAGAAGACGGAGGCGAGGACGGCGACGCCGAACACGCCGCCGAGCTCACGGATCGCGTTGTTCGCGCCCGAGGCCTTGCCTTCCTCGTCGGGCCGGACCGCCGACAGGACGACGTTCGCGATCGGGGCGAAGAACAGGCCCATCCCCGTGCCGGCGACGACGAACGCAGGTGCCAGGGTCAGGTAGTCGACGGTCGGCGTCGAGACGAGGGCCAACCAGGCGAGCGCAGCTGCCTGGAGGGCCATCCCGAGGACGAGCAACGGCCGGGTCCCGGTCCGCGTCGAGACGAGCCCAGCGAGCGGGGCGACGAAGACCGGCATGATCGTCCACGGCAGCGTCCGGATGCCGGCCTGCAGCGGACTATAGCCCTGGACCACCTGGAAGAACTGGGCGAGCAGGAAGATCGAGCCGAACATCCCGAACGTCATCAGCAGCGACACGACGTTGGCCGCGCTGAACGAGCGGGACCGGAAGAGACGGAGGGGGAGCATCGGTTCGGCCGCCCGGGCCTCCCAGGCGACGAATGCCGCGACGAGCGCGGCGCCGATCCCGAGGGAGGCCACAATCTCCGTGCTTGTCCAGCCGAGCTCGTTTCCGCGGACGAGGCCCCAGACGATCGCAAACAGGCCGGCGCTGACGAGGCCGAGCCCCGGCAGGTCGAGGCGGCTCGAGGGGCCGCGGGTCTCGGTCAGGCGGGTGATCGCCAGCGGGATCGCGACGAGCCCGATCGGGACGTTGACCCAGAAGATCCACTGCCAGGCGAGGCCCTCGGTAATCGCGCCGCCGACGAGCGGCCCGATCGCGATCGCCAGACCGGCGATGCCGCCCCACGCGCCCAGGGCGACGGCCCGACGCTCCTTCGGCACCGCGGCCGACAGGATCGTCAAGCTGAGCGGCGTGAGGATCGCCCCGCCAAGGCCCTGGATCGCCCGGGCGACGATCAGGACGCCCACTGTCGACGAGAGGGCGGCGACGGCGGAGCCGGCGGTGAAGATCGCCAGGCCGATGACGAAGAGGCGCTTCCGACCGAACCGGTCACCGAGGGCGGCGCCGGTCAGGAGCAGGACGGCGAAGGTCAGAGTGTAGGCGTTGACGATCCACTCGAGCTCGCCGAGCGAGGCGTTGAAGGTCGATCGGATCACGGGGAGAGCGGTGGTCACGACGAGGTTGTCGAGGGCGGCCATGAAGAGGGCGATCGAGCTGATCGCGAAGGTCCAGATGACGCGGGTTGGTTGGGCCATCTCGGTCTCCTTGTTTGTTAGTAGTTACTAAGTACTCAGTCGAAAAAAGGGGGGGCGCGATTGGCGGCGATGGCTCTCAGGTCGCCTCCTCGAGCATCTCGAGCGTCCAGGTCTTGGCTTCACCGGGGAGCCCGACAGCCGCGCCGAGGTTGAGGAGCATCCCCTCCGCGAAGAATTGGTGGATCTGCTCGCGGGAGGCGCCGGACACGTCCGATACCCGCCGGTGGAGTCGTCCCCACTCCTCGCGGACGACCGACCGGACGTCCGGATCCGAGCACGCCGCATAGGCCTGGAGCTGCATCAGGAGGAGGGTCCTGTCGGCAAGGAGGCGCTTGTAGGCCTTTCCCATCGCCATCAATGGGGAGTCGCAGTCGTCCGTGCCCGGCGTCCAGCGGGCCGCCGCGTCCTCGAACGCGAGACGCGTTCGCGCGAAGCAGCTCCGGACAACCGCGACGAACAGCTCCTTCTTCGTCCCGAAGAGTTGGAAGACGTAGGGCTGCGACACGCCGACCCGGCGCGCAATCGCCTCGGTCGAGGCCCCGACGAGGCCGCCCTTCGCAAATTCTTCGGTCGCGGCCGCGACGATGGCGTCGCGACGCTCATCGGCGGTCATCCGCGGCCCCCGAGGCGAGCCGGGCGACCGACCGGAGCGGGCGACGGTGCCGGCGGTGTTCGTCATGCCGTGTAACTTAGTGCTTACTAAGTCACGCTGTCAAGCCCAAGCCATTGGGGCGCCGGTTTAGTCTGAGATCGGTCGACCTCGGCGTAGCCGGTCCATGACATCCGGCGTCCGCATCGGCAGGCCGGCCAGACGATCCGCCGCCACGTATCGGCGACCTCGGCGCTCACCCTCGGCCGACAGCCAGCCGGCTGCCATGGCTTCGGCGAGCATGGCGCGCGCCCGCGACGGCGATAGCCCGAGACGGGCCGCCACCTCCGTCGTGCGAACGGGAGCGATGCGAGCGGCAAGCAGGAACGGCGCCCAGTCAAGCGGCCGGCCGGCTGCGTCCAGCTCCATGGCGAGAAGGCCGAAGTCCGCCTGGATCGCCGCGTCGAGCCGGGTCCGGAGGTCCAACCGGTCTACGGCAAGGCCGGCGAAGTACTCGAGCCATCTTGTTGCGGCGTGACGGTCCGGCTGGTACGTGGGTCCGTGCGTCTCCTGGAGAGCAGACACATAGGCCTCTGGGTGGGCGCGGATCACGGCCTCGATGTTGACCAGCTCAGGCGCCGCGATGGCGCGCCTCATCAAGGACAGGCTCCCGACTACTCTGGCGGCTCGACCGTTTCCGTTGAGCCAGGGATGGATCGACACGACGTTGAGATGCGCCAAGCCGGCGCGGATCAAGGTGTGGTCGACGTCCTCGGCTCTAAGCCACTCGACGAGCTGCGCCATGAGTCCGGGCACGCGGCGGTGGTCCGGGGGCTCGTACATCCCGCCGACGACGACGGGCCCGCTTCGGTACTCACCGCGCTCGTCATCGTCGAGCCCGTCGAGGATCGTCGCGTTCAACCGCCGGAGCAGTTCTTGAGTCCACTCGAAATCCTGTCGGAGGGCAGCCCGGTTCGCGACGTCGAGGGCACGGTTGTAATTGCGGACGTCCCGGACATCGGCTACCCGACCCTGGACCGTCCCGCCTCCCAGAACCTCCTCGACCTCCTCCACTGATAGGCGGTTGCCTTCGATCCCGGTGCTGGCGGCCACGGTGGCCCGTCGGGCGACAGGCCAGACGGCGAGGCTCGCCCAGCGGTGAAGGGCGATGGGCGGCTCGCCGGCGATCCGTTCGTCCCATGCGCGAAGGAGCGCGCGCAGGCGCTCCGTCTCGCGATACGAGAGGTGAAGATCGGTCATATCGCTTGGAAAGCAGGCGATTGCATGAGGACTATGCTAATGCGCTATCGCTTGGTAAGCAAGCGATAGAATCACGCCGAGGTGGCGATCAGGCCCCCGCAGTTCACGGAAGGGTCGGAATCGAGACGGAGCTGGGCGGGTCGAGTGGCACCCTAGCCTGATCGTCGGTCGCGGCCGCGAACCCAGAGGATGGGAGAGCGTCAGGTGACATCCAACCTTGATCCTCCATCACAACCAGCCGAGCCGTCCGGAGCTCCCGCCTGGACCCCGCCCGGATCAGAGCAACCGGCGCCTCCCCAAGGGTGGACGCCGCCGTCGTCACCACCACCAGCTGGCCGTGCGAAGCCACGCGGCATCCGAAAGCGCTGGATCGTGCTAGCTATCGTGGTCGGCCTTGGTGGCATCGGCCTCTTCCAGCGCTGGAAGCAGGAGCAGGACTACCAGGCCGGTCACAAGGCCTATCTCGCCGCCGACTGCGCAACGGCTGTCGGACCGCTCGGCAGTGTTGCCAAGGGTTCATCCGGTAGCAGCGGCAACGACGTCGAGCTCAAGGCAAGGGCGGAGTTGCAGGAATGCGAAGCGCTCCTCGATGCCGACGACCTGGCGACCCAGGGTAAGCATGGCGACGCGGTGCTGGCCTACAGCGACATCGTCACCAAGTACCCGCGAAGCCCGCTCAAGGACGCTGCCCTGGCACGTGGCCGGGAGCTGATCGCGACCGCTCCCGACAAGGTCGCGACCGTCAGTCTTTGCGACGCGCTCGAGGCGCTCGAAGCCCAGGGGTTCGTCGTCGGCCAGCCGGACCCGCTCCCACCGTTGCTCTTCGCATGCGGAGGGGCATACGAGGCGGCCGACGCGCACGCCGACGCCGTCGCGATCTACGCGCGATTCCGCGCCGACTATCCGGACCATGACCTGGCCGCAGACGTCGACGTCGCGCTCGCCCGTGCGACGCTGGCCGAGACCGAGAATGCCGAACCTCTACCGCCACCTGGCGAGGGCCCGGGCACTGGAACCGCGGGTGTCGCGACGATCGTCATCCAGAACGACTCGCCGGATCCGCTCAGCATGGTCTTCAGCGGACCGGACATCCGGGTCGAGGATCTCGAGGCATGCGGGGAGTGCGTGAAGGTCGCGGCCGCCATTCACGAATGCCGGGACCCGGACCAGAGCCCAACCGCGGAGTACAAGGTTGTGCCCGGCGTGTACGAGGTCGTGGTGAAGTCGGGGAGCGGGAGCAACGTGATCCCGTTCCGCGGAACGTGGACGCTCGCGGACGGTGAGGTCTACGCCTCCTGCTTCTACATTTCCAGCGGACCGTGAAGCCGGCGCGCGGTCCTAGGGTTCGATGCCGTGGTCGGCGAGGAAGTCGAGGTCATCCTCCTGGTCGAGGCGATACGCGCCGCCGATGCCGGTGCAGTTCGGGCTAAGGCCGAATGACGTCACCGCTACGACGAGCAGCGAATTCGTGTTGTCGAACGTGGGACCGCCCGAGTCGCCGAAGCAGGTGCCGCCGGTGCTCGGGTTGTTCGAGAGCTGGATGTAGGTCTTCTTCGGGTTGCTCACCAGGTTGAGCAGCCTGGGCTCGGCCTTCCTCCGGGTGTCGCCGCCGATCTCGAACACGGGGTGCGCCCGCTGCAGGCCGTAGCCGACGACCTCGAAGCGATGCGCGTTGCGGGCCCCGGCATAGCGCTGGAGGTAGTCCTCGGTTGGGATGCTCCCGTACGGGCCGTCCTGGGCCTCGTCAAGCTCGATGATGCCGGCGTCGTGGATGTAGAACGCCCGGTCGTCGTACTCCGGATGCGGGAAGGACGTCGCGCGGACCCAGAGCGGGTTGCTGTTGAGGAAGTCGCTGCGGGCCTCGTAGCGGGCCGCTTGGGTCGGGAAGGTGAGGTTGCCGTCCTCGTCGAACGTCAGCGGCCAGCCGTCCCAGTGGCTGTCGTCCTCGTTCAGGCTGAACCAGACGTCGTTGCCGCCTGAGCCGTTGCCGTCCGCGGCGGTGAAGCGGTCCTCCTCGGTCGTGGTGGAGACGCTGTCGAGGCCGATGGCGAACGTGCAGTGGCCCGCTGTGACGACGACGGTCGCGCTGAGCAGGGTCCCGGAGCAGCTGAACCAACCGCCCGGATCCGGGTAGGGCGACGGCAGCGCGTCGGGCACGTAGAAGACGAGCTGGCCGACCATCGGGTGCTCGCCGGCGTCCGGCACGCCGCCCTTCGTGACGGCGGCTACCGGGCTGACCGAGAGAACGAGCGCGAGGAGCGCGACAAGGGACGCGAGGCGGGTGCGCATGGTGGGTCTCCTCCCAGTGCGTAAGTCGCAACCCCCGCGCCACCGGTGCCCCCGACGGTGGCTTTGCCGATCTGAAGCTGCGCCTATGTTCCGACCGGGGCGCGGTGGTCGTCAAACGGTGTCCGATCGGGCTCAATGGCGGCTCGCCACCCGCGATGCCGGCGTCGTCTCGAACGCCTGAAGCATGAGCGAGTGGCGGCCGCCCAACGAGTCGGAGACGACGACGGCTTGACCGTCGTTCGCGACCTGGCGGCCGGTTCTGTCCTTGATCGCGAAGCGGCCGCTGCGCAACCGGCGGATGCGGATGTCCGCTCGCCGTCCTTTGTCGGCAACGATCCCGGTCACGCTGTGAGTGTCGGGCGCCCGGACAAACGCGATCCCGAGGGTCGACCCGTGCCCGATGTTCGCCGTGTGCACGACGTCCACGACCGCGACGACGTAGCCGTGCGTCCGACCGAGCCGGAGCGCGATGAACGCTGCGAGCAGGCCCAGAACCAGCAGCAACCCGAGACCGCCGAGGACCGGCACGGCCATCGAGTTGCATTGGAGAATTGAACCGCACGGCCTGATGAGGTCTGACAGCGCCGACGCGTCGCTCGTCCCGACCGCGTTCGCCGCGAACGCCCGGCAGCGGTAGTCGACGCCGTTGAGGAGCCCCCCGACCTGGGCCGTCGGGGTGTCCGGTGACACGTCGGTCACGACCCGCCACGTTGCCCCGTTGTCGCTGGAGCATTCGACGCGGTAGCTCGAGACCCCCTCTGCGGGCTCGCCGGGGACCCGAACCACCAGCGCGCGGTCCAGCGCCTGGACCGTCGGCTTGCCCGGTGCCGCCGGGCGACCGAATGGCGTGATCGTTGTGCCTGCCGGCGTCCACGCGCCTACCCCGTCCGCCGTGACGGCCGCGACCTCGCACGCGTACGCAGTCCCGTTGGCCAGTCCTTCGACGGCGGCCTCGGGATTGATCGAGACGTCATCCTTCGATTCGATCCAGTCGCCCTCGCCGGCGCGGCACCGCACGCGGTAGTCGACGATGGGCGCCGTCGTGGTCGCTGGGGGAGTCCATCCCACATGGATGCTTCCATCGCCGGCCGTGAGCCGGATGCCCCGGACGCCGAATGCCGATTGTCCCGTCAGTGGAGGCGTCGGTACGGGCGTCGGCCCGGCGGTGAACGTGCAGGTCGCATCCTGGAGCGCGACCGCCACGGCGTTGCCCGCCTCGTCGGCCGACTCGAACACCACCGTCGGCCAGTCGAACACCGTCCCGATGGCGCACGCGGGCATCTCACGGATCACCCGCAGGCTCTCGAGTCCGGCCGCGAGTGCATCGCGACCCGCCGGTTCGAGGCCCATGCCGACCGGCAATAGCGCGAACGGCGTACGGCCACCGAATAGTCGATCGCGCGCCACGGGGACCTGGCTGACGGGAACGCCGGCCACGTCGTGCTTGCCGTCCGTAAAGAGGATCACCGTCGGCCGGGCGGCGGTCCGCGGGAGGTGGCTGTTGGCCAGCTCCATCGCCGCCACGTAGTTCGTGTCGATGCCGATCAACTGGGTGAGGGCGGGCGTCATGCCCGTGCGATACGCGCCGGCTACCGACCGGAGGCAGTCGGCAAAGCGCCCGACCGTCTCGGCGCTGTTGAGGACCTGCAAGTCGACACAGCCTGGGAGATCGGCCGCCTTCGTCGCGAACTGGACGATCGAAATCCTGGCGTCACCGACGACGAGGTCGGCCGACGTCTCGTCGATGCGATCCGCGATCCGCTCGAGGGCGGCCCCGAAGCGGTTGCGGTTCGCCGCGTCCTGCAGGATCGACGCCGAGAAATCCAGGATGAGGATGACGTTGGACCGATCCGGCGTCTGCGCCGCCCGCACCTCGGGCACGGAGACACCGCTTGCCAGCAGGACCCATATGAGAATGGCGGCGACGGTCGGTGCCCCCGGACCGAGGCGTCTCAATGGCAACCCCTGTGCATATTCGCCGGGCCATGCCATCGCCCGATACCGGATGGGCGAAACCCCAGCCCCTGTCACCGATTGGGATCGGATCCCAGCCGGGGCTCCGCCCTATCCGACGATGACGCGCACGGGCGGTCCCTTCAAGTGGAAACGAAAGTACCAGTTGCCGCCCGGCACCACTTCCCCTGTGAAGGCCGGGCTTCTAGCGGCCCGCCGCCGCGGGGTGGATGGAGCCTCTAATTGAATTGAATCGAGTCGATGATCGCCTGGATCTCTTGCTCGAGCGCCGGGGTCGACCCCTTATAGGTCTCGCCCTCGATCCATAGGCTGGCGCCGTCGACGTCGACGATCCAGACCTCGTTCGTCTGGCCGAGGGCCGTCGCCCAGCGGAAGTCGCCGTTACCGTCGTACCACATGTAATACGAGCCCGCGGCGCAGTCGATGTCCTCGCGGACCTTCATCACCACGTGCTTCGCCGGGCGCCCTCCGACAGTGACGTCTTCGGGGGCAGTGACAACGTCGGTCCCGGGTAGCGCGGCGACGCCGGTGGCGAGCTCGGCTGCGGAAGTTGCGGCCGGTGCCGGAGTCTGTCCGCACGGATCGGCGGCCACGCCCTTGACGCTCCAGAACGGGAGCCAGGCGTAGCCAGGATCGGTCCCGTCGATAGGGCCCTTTTGGAGCCACCCGGCATCGCTTGCGCACAGCGGGCAACTGAGGCCGCTGCTGTACCAGCCGTCAGGCACCTGGAGTGAGAAGACGATGCCGTCCTCGGTCAGCGTGTGTCGACCGGGAGCCAGGGCACCCGCCGGCGGGAAGACGATGGACGACCCCGAGGGGAGGAGCGCCGGCGTCGAAGAGGGCGACGGCGAAAGTGAAGGCGATGGGGAAGGCGAAGGTGTCGGGTCGTCCCCGGGCCCACCACGGCCCGGGAGCAGGGTGAGGCCCACGACAGCGGCGACAAAGACGGCCGCGACCGCGGTTGCCAGCTTGGCAACGGAGTTCATGTCGGCGATCCTCCGCGCCGGCCACCGGGGCCGGCGCTGTGGGGTCGCGTCCAGCAGGGCGAGGACGTTGTCGAGGACGCGGTCTGCTGACTCGTGCTCGTCCGTGCGAAGCCACGACCGAACGATGCGCGTCGTGTCGCGATCGGTGCTCATTTGGCAGCCTCCCGCGTCGGTGGCCGCGCGTCGGCTTCGAGGGCCGCGCGCAACCCGCGCATCGCGTGATGAAGTCTGGAATGGGCCGTCCCGACCGGAATGCCGAGGAGTTCGGCCACCCGGTCGAGCGGCAGGTCGAGGTAGTGGTGCAGGACCACCACCGCGCGATGATCGATGGAGAGTCGGCGGAAGCCGCGTTCGATCTCGTCGCGGTCGACGACTGAGCTCAGATCGTCATCCGCGCTTTGCTCGCCCACTGGCAACAGCCGCAGACTCGGTGCCCAACGACGCTCCCTCCGACTCTCCGCGTAGCAGGCGCGCACGAGGAGCCGGTGCAACCAGGATTCGAAGCGATCCGGGTCGCGGAGCTGCGGGAGGTCTCGCCAGGCCGTGAGCAGCGCCTGCTGCGTCGCGTCCTCGGCGAGGTCGAAGTCGCGCAGGATCCTGCGCGCCACGGCCAGGAGCCGGTCGGCGATCCCGGCGGCAAGGACGGCGTACGCATCCTTGTCACCGCGTTGGGCCCGGATCACGAGATCGGCATCCATCGGAACCTTCCGCCTGACGCGCATCGGTCCGTCCGATGCTGTCAACCGATAAGGGGATGCAGGCCGCCCGGTCTTGTCAATGTTCGGCGCCGCGCCGGGCAGCCCAGCATTGTGCTACATTGTGCTACATGAGCGAAGGCAATCTGCCGCGAGTCGGTGTCCGCGAACTACGCCAGAACCTGTCGGTCTACCTCGACCGCGTCAAGGACGGGGAGTCGCTTGAGGTCACCGAGAGGGGCCATGTCGTCGCGCGGCTTGGTCCGGGCGGGCACGCGGCAACAACGTACGAGCAGATGGTCAAGGACGGGCGCATAAGCTCGGGCAAGGGAGGCCTCGCAGATCTCGGCCCGCCGCCATCGACATCCGGGCGACCCCTGTCCGACGTCCTACGTGAGCTCCGCGACGAAGAAATCGGCTGAGATGTTCGCGGTCTATCTAGATGCGTCGGCCATCGTCAAGCTGATCGTCGACGAGCCCGAAAGCGCGGCCTTGGTCGCATTCCTCGATCCGGACGCCAGGCCTGTAACGAGCCGGATCGCAACGGTCGAGGTGATGCGCGCGGCGGCGCGGCATGGCGGCGTGGATGTTGGTCGCGTCCTCGCGGTGCTGGATGCACTGGACATGATCGAGCTGAACGAGGACGTCGCGCCCCGGGCGGGATCGATCGCCCCCGCCGACTTGCGCGCCCTCGACGCCATTCACCTCGCCTCGGCGATCGGCATTCGGCGCGAGCTCACGAGCTTCATCGCCTACGACGAGCGTCTCCTCGCTGCCGTCCGGGTTCACGCGCTCCCGGTCGCGTCGCCCGCGTAGGCTCGTTCGATCCGCGGATAGTTTCGTCCAAGCGGAACGATCTGACGAAGGCGAGCGATCGGCACAGCGATTCCGGATGCCTCCAAGGCCTTCCGCGGGCGACGGAGGCGGCGGTCAGTACGACGCGTGGCGCATGCCGCCAAGGAACGGAAACCCGGGGCGCTCCGATCTGAGCCCAGATAGGTCCACCGAGGCTTAGGTGGACCGAGCGCCAAACCGGGGCGGCGGCGGCAGCGCCGTGCCCCGACCTACCGCTTCGGCGCGACGATCACCCAGCGGCCATACCACTCGTCACGAGCCCGGACCACGCCCGCCGTGTACGCGTCGTCGTATGGGCTGTCGGTCTCGTAGTACGGCTGGAAGCGGATCCGGGTATTCGTCGTCGAACCGAGCGTCGTGTACAAGATCCGCTTGTTGACGACGGCCGACGACTGGAGCGGATCGGTCAGGAAGACGGCGCTGATCGTGAACGCGTTCGTGTACTTCCCAGCCGCGTCGACGGCGAACGGATCGCCGACGAGGCCGTCGTAGCCCGTGAGCATGTGGGCGTGGGTCCCGCGCCTGGCCGCGATCCCGACCGGCTTGCGGTGGCGGATCATCGTCCGGACTGCCGCCTTCACAGCGCGCTCATAGGAACTGAACGCGTAGTCCTCGTAGACCCGGGTACTCGTGCCCAGGTACGCGCTGCCCCAGCCGTAATAGTTCAGGGCGTTCCGCCAGCCATGCGGATCCGATCCGTTGCCACCGGCCAGCGTGTCGTGGGTCCGCTCCCAGGCGAGGATCGAATCGCGGGCAGCGGACCCAAGCCGAACCTCCCATTTGAAGCCGCTGCCGCCCGTGCCGCCGATCTTGATCCAGTTCAGCATGTCCATCACCGACGTCGCGGTGCAGGCGTAGTAGTTCGGGTCCTGGTATCTGAAGCCCGCCGAGGCGAAGAGGTTGAGCGAGGCGGGGACGGTGATGCGTTCGCCCGGGCCGGGCGGATCTTGGTCCCTGTCGGCCGGCGGCTGATGCTTCGGGTGCTTCTTGGGCTTGGACTCCAGTTTCTTCGGCGGCGTCGGCTTGCTGTCGTCGTTCGTCAGGACCCCGACGCGGCCGATCACGTCCGGGCCAGGCCCGGCGAGTCTGGATGGCTCGCTGCCGAGAACGGTGCCCGTGACCGCGACCGCGAGGGCCAAGGCCAGCCAGGCGGCCGCGAGCGGAGCGGTCAGGACGCGGTGTCGAGTCGGGGTCGTCGGGCTGGTCACGGGGTTCTCCTGTGGACTCAGGGTGGGAGTGGCTTCGGGTCAGATCGAGGTGGCGGCCACCCGCGATCAGGCGGCCTGATCCTCGCGACCGCTCGAACGGACGAGCCAGAGGCCCATCCATCCGACGGCGAGGGCCAACGGGATCTGGAACGGGGAGATCAGCGCGAGAATGCCTGCGAAGCCGGCCAAGATCATCAGAACCGCCGCGCCTCGAGGAGCGACACCGGCCCGAAGGGTCGCGAGGGCGAAGATGATCCATCCGGCAGCGAAGATCCCGAACGTGAGCCCGGCGCCGATGAGGATCGAGCCACTTACGGCGGTGCTAAGGAGTTCGGGGGCCTGCTGCCGCAGCATCGGGCCGATGAAGGCCTCGTACCACCAGTCGCCGGCGACGAGCAAGGTGCCTAGGGACGCTGTCAGGTAGCCGATGAGCCCCAGCTTGCCGGTGGCGGGCGCCTGCCTGGCATAGAGTCCGGTGAGGGCAACTAGCAGGGCGAACATGGCCACCAGCGCGAGGCCCATTCGAAGGGACTGGGTGGCGATCCAGAACGACTCGGGCATCATCAGCGGGAGAACGAGCTGCGAGACCTGGCTGACGATGATGAGCCCAGCCGCGACCAGGCTTGCGATACCCGCCTGGCGGGCGGTGAAGGGACTTGACATTGGGTTTGAGCCTCCTGGCCTGCAGTTCGTCCAAGCCGGCGGCTCAGGACTTCGTCCGACCGTAGTTGCGGCCGGTTTCGACAGCATCGGGGTGTGCCCTGAGGCAGCGTCCGTGGCAGCCCTTGAGTCGCCCACTGGCGCGATCGCGTGGGCTCGCTCTAGCCGAGCGGGATCTCCGCGACGACGCGCGTGCCGCCGCCCGTCGGGCTGATGACCGACAGGCTTCCACCGACCGCCGCGACTCGGTCGGCGAGACCGCGCAAGCCGCTGCCGCCGGCAGGATCGGCCCCGCCGACGCCATCGTCGGCGACCTCGACCCGCAGCGAGTCGCCGGGGCATTCGGCGGTGACCGTGGCCCTCGTCGCCGACGCGTACTTGGCGACATTGGCCAGCGCCTCGGAGACGACGAAGTAGGCGGTCGCCTCGACCGCCGGAGAGGGCCGCCGATCTGGCAGGGCCAGGACCGCGGCAGCCACGCTCGAGCGCTCCGCCAGCGTGTCGATGGCCGGGCCGAGGCCCGCCTCGGTCAGGATCGCCGGGTGGATCCCGCGGGCCAGTTCGCGCAACTCGACGATGGCAGTCTTGAGCTCGTCGGCGGCATCGTCGAGACCGGCCACGGCCGCCGCATCGGCATCCCGGGCCAGTCTCGTGCGGGCCAACCGGAGCGCGAGCGACAGCGAGACGAGGCGCTGCTGGGCTCCGTGGTGGAGGTCTCGCTCGAGCCGGCGCCGCTCCGCATCGGTCGCCTCGACGATCCGCGTTCGCGACTGGCGCAGCTCCGTCTGGGCGGCACGCTGATCGGTGAAGTCGCGGACGATCGCCGTCACCTCGTCGGCGTCGCTTGGCGAGATCCTGGTCTCAAAGTCGCGCCGCCCGCCGGGCAGATCGAAGGAGGCGTCCAGCGTCTGGACCTCCCCGGTCTCGATCGCCGCTGCGGCCCCTGACAGGACGGCATCCGCGATCCCCGCCGGCACGAGGTCATGAAGCCGACCACCGACCATCGGATCGACCGGTCCGCTCACGAGGACGGAGTCCTCCGCCCGAATGTCGAGGACGTGACCGTCGTGGCTCAACCGAATCATCATGTCGGGCACGGCGTCGACGAGGGCCCGGTGCCGCAGCTCGCTTTGGCGGTAGAAGCCGACCAATAGGGAAACGGGAATCGCAGCCGGAGCGAGGGTCTTTGCCGCGATGAGGAACTCCTCGACGCCGGCGGGCAGGGCGACGGTCTGGATCAGAAAGAAGATGACGAGCACCGCCATCTGGATCGCCCCCGCGATGAGGACCGGCAGCAGCTCCGGACGCCTGCGGCCTCGCGCCACGACCCAGCGCCGAATGACGATGATCCCGGCGAAGGTCGCTAGGGCAACATTCACGGCCAGCTGGCCCAGGGCGACATCGGGTTCCTGCGCGATTGGGAGCAGCGAGACGGCACTGTTCGCGGTGAAGCCGATGCCAAGAATGGCCACCGTGGCTCGATCGAGCTTCGACTCGAGCCGTCCGGATGGGTAGGCAAGGATGAGCGCAATGAGGGCTGCGGCCGCAACGCCGCTGAATAGGGTCCCGAGCTCGCGCAGCCCCGCGACGTCCGAGATCCCAAGGTTGCCGATGAACCACGCCAGGCCGACGAGGACCATTAACCGGCCAATGCGATTGGCGGGCCGTGTCGCCCAGAGTGCCAGCCCGCCATAGAGGTACGTCCACCCGATCGTCAAGTCGAGCAGGACCTCGTACGCCGCTGTCCCCGCCCGGTAGTACAGGACTTCGCTGACCAGCCCCCACACCAGCCCGAAGCCGCCGATCAACAACCGGATCGAGCGCCCTTGCATCTGGGTCACAGTGTCACGCCGGCTTCAAACGCATATGAGGGCAGGCCCTGATTTCGCACTCGCCGAGAGGCACACGCGAACGACCCGCCGGCGGCGCCGACGGGTCGATTCGACGGGAGAGCCGAGGAGCGGTCAGGCCGTCGCGAGCCCGCCCTCGTCGGTGGACTCGGTCGTGGGCTCGGACTGGCGGAAGCCGCCAAGGGCCACGAGACCGATGGCGATGCCGGCGGCGAGGATGTTCCGGATGGCCCACGAAAGGTCGTTGTCGAACCCGGCCATGATCGGCGCCAGGCCGTTGAGGAGTGCGTGGACGAGCGCGGTCATCAGGACGCTGCCACCGGTCCCGACATAGATCCAGGTGAGGATGACGGAGTAGGAGAAGATGCTCAGCACCATGGGCCAAATCGCCAGGAAGTCGTACTGCTGACCCGGCAGGAACAGAACGAGATGGATGAGGGTCCACGGCACGGCGAGGAGCAGCGCCGCCTTGAGCGGTGACATGACCGACATGAGCCGCGGCATCACGAATCCGCGCCAGGCGAGCTCCTCGATGAACGCCGGCAGAAGGACGACCAATGGCACGATCAGGATGGCAGGGTAGACCTTGTCGAAGAGGCCAATAGTTGGCTGACCGAGGCCCACGGCGATCGCGACAGTTGCGGGAGCCCAGACCAGGGGGATGAGGAGGGCGAGGTACCAGCGTGCCCGATGCGGTCGGATCGTCAGTGATCGAAACAGCCGGCGGATGGCCCCTCGACCTTCGCGCCACGCCAGGGCGATAGCGATGACCGTCGGCCCAGCGGCAAGGACGAACGGCATGAGCGCGGGCGGCAGCGCCGCCACGTAGGCGACTGCCGCGAGCGTCAGGCTCAGGGCGAAGAAGGTGCCGACACCCAGGAGTTGGGTCCTGGTTGAAGCATCGGTCCGGAATGGGTGAGGGGTGGCGCGGCGGAGACCCGCTGCGGCGCCAGAGACGGTCATGAGATGGATCCTCCGTAGCTGGTGGTGCGATGTGGGGCCAGAGTGCCCGGGCACCTCGTTCAGCTCATCGGGGACGACCCGGACCACGCCACAGGGCTAGCCCGGATGTCTCGCCACGGCCGGTGCCGCGGCCAACCGCTAGCCGATCGGGATCTCGGCGACGACCAGGGTCCCTTGGCCGATTGGGCTGTCGACCGTCAGGCGACCGCCGACAGCCGCGACTCGATCCTCCAGGCCCCGGATTCCGGTTCCTCGCGAGCTGTCGGCTCCGCCAACACCGTTGTCACCGATCTCGACCCGGAGCGTCGACCCGACGCAATCGACACCGACGCTCGCGTGGGTTGCCGACGCGTATTTAGCGACATTGGCGAGCGCCTCGGAGACGACGAAGTAGGCCGTCGCCTCCACGGCTGCCGGGAGCCGGCGGTCCGGAAGCGAGCTGACCGCGGCTGGAACAGACGATCGATCGGCAAGGGCGGTTATCGCGGCGCCCAGCCCCGCCTCCGTGAGGATCGCGGGATGGATGCCTCGCGCAAGCTCACGTAGCTCCTTGATTGCGATCTTCAGCGCTGAGGCAGCCTCGTCCGACGCCTTGATCGCCTCGTCGTTCGAGCCCTCGGGCTGAGCGAGCCGCGCGCGGAGCAGCCTCAGCGCCAAAGCGACTGACACCAACCGCTGCTGGGCTCCGTCGTGGAGGTCTCGTTCGAGTCGCCGTCGCTCCGCGTCCGTCGCTTCAACGATCCGCGCGCGCGATCGTCGTAGCTCTTCCTCGGCCGCCCGTTGGTCCGTGAAGTCACGGACGATCGCGGTGATCTCGTCGGGCCCTGACGGCGCGAAGCGCGCTTCGAAGTCTCGCCGGCCGGCGGGCAGGTCGAGCGAGAAGTCGTAGCCCTGGAGGACGCCGCTGTCGAGTGCTTGCGTCGCAGACCTCGACGCGGCTCCACCCGCCTCCGCAAACATCAGCTCGTGGAGGCGCCGGCCCATCGGCGCATCCGGTTCGGTGGGCGCGGGGGCGCCGCGGGCCATCCGCGTCTCGAGGAAGTGGCCGTCGCGGGTGAAGCGGAACAGCCGGTCGGGTACCGCGTCGACCAGAGCCTGGAGGCGATGCTGGCTCTGGCGGTAGAACCCGACGAGCAGAGCGACCGGGATGGCTGTGGGCGCGGCATCTTTCACCGCGAGTAGCAGAGCGCCGACGTCGTCCGGCAGCTCGAAGATCCTGCGAACGCTGTTCAGCAGGAGCGTGACACCAAGGACGACGCCGGCGACGAGGACAGGAAGGAGGTCCCGTCGGGCGCGTGGCGGGGCGGTCACCCATCGCCGAATCGTCAGCGTCGTCGCAACCAGGGTCAGGGCGAGGCCGACGATGTACCCGTTTGGGTTCACGTTGATCCAGATCGGCGAGGCAACAAGCTGTAACACATTCAGGGCGGTGATCGCTGTCGCGAGGGCGATCGCGGCATTCCGGTC
>Ga0184623_10000057_pt1 | contig 41388 bp, 35 predicted proteins | sample PLM1_100_b1_FD_133138 | JGI IMG/M metagenome (GOLD analysis project Ga0184623, IMG submission 133138) | Groundwater sediment microbial communities from an aquifer in East River, Colorado, USA - PLM1_100_b1 | ecosystem: Environmental > Terrestrial > Soil > Riparian zone | place: USA: East River... | reverse complement strand
GGACGCCACGGGCAGGTCGGTCAGCTCGGTGATCTCGTCGGCGGTCAGCGCACCGCACTCCAGCGCTCGCAGGAACGAGCGAGACAGCGCCTGCGCCGTTGCCGGTTCGTCCGCCACCGCGCCACCGGATCGCTCGACGTACGCCTTCAGCCGCGCCGCGTCGGCAACCGCTCCCGCGCGGAAGTAGTCGTAGACGGCGGCGTACCGCGTGACGAGCTGGCCGGGGTGCAGGTCCCAGCCCTGGTAGAAGCCGTGTGACAGCGACCGCCGCACTAGGTCGTAATGGGTACGCCAGCCGTGCAGCACCGCGTCGCCGACCGGCAGGACGTTGGTCGAACCGTCGCTGATCCGCACCCCCGTCTCGGCGGCGGCCACCTGCATCACGTGCCGGGCGAAGTCACATGCGTCGTGCGCCAGGTGCTGGTCCGCCGCGCCGAGGCCGCATGCTGCCGTGTAGTCGTAGGTGCCGAAGTGGAAGCCGGTGACACGGCCTGCGCCCGCGGTGATCCAGCCCGGCAGCGCCAGCCGGCCGGTGCCGTCGATGATCGCCTGCGCCGTCTCGACCTGGATCTCGAACCGCACCGCGCCGTCCGCCAGCCCGAGCCGCGCCTCCAGCAGCGCCAGGATCTCGGCGAACACCTCCACCTGCACGATATCGGTGACCTTGGGAAACGTCACCACGAACCCGTCGGGCAACCCCCCGGCAGCGCCGAGCAGGGCGGTGAGGAACACGTCGAGCGTCCGGATGCTGCGGTCCCGCAGGCGCGGCGTGTCGAAGGACTTCACCCGCAGCCCGAACCAAGGCGGGGCTGGATCCCACGCCACCGCGTACCTGGCCGCGCGCACGGCGTCCGCGTCCTCGACGGAATCCTCGGGCACGCCGTAGCCGTCCTCGAAGTCGATCCGCAGATCCTCGATCGGTTCGCGCCGCAGCTTCTCGATCACGCGCGGGCTCACCGCCCACTCGTGCGTGTCCAGCAGCGCCAGCGCCTCGGCGCCCCAACGGCGGGGCGTGTCGGCGGCGAGCCGGTTGGCCGGCACGTAACAGGTGTGGACGGGTTGCCGCGTGCCGGGATCGCCCGGATATCGCCGGGCCCGCGCCGCGTCGGCGTCCGCCAGCCTCGCCACGGCCGCCGCGACCAGCGCGGGGTCGAGTGAGATCACGCCTCCAGCCGCTCGTACGCCGGCGTGGTGAGGAACTCGACGAACTCATCCGCCAGCGCGACCTGCTCGAACACCTCCCGCGCGTCCGTCCACCGGCCGGCGTCGTACGCCGCGTCACCGAGCTGCGCGCGCAGCTGCTCCAGTTCGGCCGCCACGGTGGCGCGCACCAGCTCCGGCGTGACGGCCTCGCCGCCGGCCAGCACGACCTTGCCGTGCACCCACTGCCACAGCTGCGACCGGGCGATCTCGGCGGTGGCGACGTCCTCCATCAGGTTGTCGATCCCGGCGGCGCCGATGCCGCGCAGCCACGACTCGATGTACCGGAGCCCGACACTGACGTTGCTCCGCACGCCCTCCGCTGTGACGTCACCCGGTGTGGAAGCGACATCGAGCAGGCGCGCGGCGCTGGCCTCGATCACCGCATGCTCACGGTCGACCTGGTTGGGACGGTCGCCGAGCGTCCGGTCAAACACCTCGCGGCAGATCGGCACCAGGTCGGGGTGTGCCACCCACGAGCCGTCGAAGCCGTCGCCCGCCTCGCGCTCCTTGTCCTCGCGCACCTTCGCCAGCGCTCGTTCGTTCACCTCGGGATCGCGCCGGCTCGGGATGAACGCCGCCATCCCACCCATCGCGAACGCGCCGCGACGGTGACATGTAGCGACGAGCAGCTCGGTGTACGCGCGCATGAACGGCGCGGTCATCGTCACCGCCGCACGATCAGGCAGGACCGCTCGGTCCCGGAAGTTCTTGATCACGCTGAACAGGTAGTCCCAGCGGCCGGCGTTGAGGCCGGACGCGTGCTCGCGCAGCTCGTAGAGGATCTCGTCCATCTCGAACGCGGCGGTGATCGTCTCGATCAGGACGGTTGCGCGGATCGTCCCGCGCGGAACGCCGAGCGCCTCCTGCGCGTGCAGGAACACGTCGTTCCAGAGCCGCGCCTCCAGGTGGCTCTCCATCTTCGGCAGGTAGAAGTACGGCCCGCTGCCGGCGTCGAGCAGCCGCCGCGCGTTGTGGAAGAAGTACAGGCCGAAGTCGAAGAGCGCCGCCGTGACCGGGGTGCCGTCGACGGTGACGTGCCGCTCGTCCAAGTGCCAGCCGCGCGGACGGAACACGATCGCCAGCAGCGGCCACTCCCGCAACACGTACACCTTGCCCTCCGGGCTGGTGAACGTGAGCGTGCGGTCGATCGCCGCGCTCAGGTTCGCCTGCCCGGTCACCATGTTCGACCAGGTCGGCGAGTTGGAGTCCTCGTGGTCGGCGAGCCACACCTTCGCACCGGAGTTGAGCGCGTTGATCGTCATCTTCGCGTCGGTGGGGCCGGTGATCTCCACCCGCCGGTCCAGCAGGTCGGCCGGGACCGGCGCCACCGTCCAGCGGGCGCCGCGCACCTCAACGGTCTCGGGCAGGAAGTCCAGCTCGCCGGTCTCGGCGATCGTGCGGCGACGCTCGGCACGGCGCAGCAGCAGCGCGTCCCGGGTGGCGCCGAAGCGGCGCTGCAGATCGGCCACGAACGCCAGCGCCTCGGGGCTCAACACCTCGTCCCCGCGCTCGACGGGCGGACCTTCGATAGAGACCGTCATCGTCAACTCCCTCGGTACGTGGAGTACCCGTACGGGCTCAACAGCAGCGGAACGTGATAGTGCCCACCGGCGGTGACCGCGAACGTCACCACGACCTCCGGAAAGAACGCATCGTCGCCGAGGTAGGCGCCGGTGTCGAAGACGAGCCGGTACACGCCGTGCGGGAACTCGGGGACCCAGTCCCGGAGCCGCCCGTCATCATCGGTGACCCCAGCGGCCACCTGCGCCCAACCCGCCTCGCCGGACCGTTCCAGGCGCACCGCAATGCCCTGCGCCGGCCGTCCGGCGGCGGTGTCGAGGACGTGTGTCGAGAGGCTCATCGCCTCGATCCTAGGGGCTGACGCGCCCGCTAGACCGGCGCCGGCTCGCCAGGGGTCGCCGCCATCACGTGCTCGACCAGGGCGATCAGCACCTCTTTGACCGACTCCTTCTCGCGGGCGTCGCAGAGCACCACCGGCACCTCCTGGTCCAGGTCGAGCGCCAGCCGCACCTCCTCCGACCCGTATCGCGGCGCGCCATCGAAGCAGTTGACCGCGACGATGAACGGCGTCCCGCGACGCTCGAAGTAGTCGACGGACTGGAAGCACGTGGCCAGCCGGCGCGTGTCCGCGAGGACGACCGCACCGACCGCACCCAGCGCTAGCTCGTCCCAGACAAACCAGAACCGGTCCTGGCCGGGCGTACCGAAGAGGTAGAGCACCAGCTCGTCGCTCAACGAGATACGGCCGAAGTCCATCGCGACCGTCGTGGTGGTCTTGCGCTCCACTCCGGATGTGTCGTCCACGCCGATGCTCTGCTCGGTGAGCAGCTCCTCGGTACGCAGCGGCCGGATCTCGCTGATCGCGCCGACCAGCGTGGTCTTGCCCGCGCCGAACCCGCCGGCGATGAGCATCTTGATCGCGAGCGGGATGCCCTCGTCGTCCTCAGAGCGAGCGGAGTCCATTGATCACCGCCTTGAGCACGGGCTCGCCGGGCGACTGCATCACGCGCCGGGGCTCACGGGTGAGGATGAAACCACTGTCCAGCAGGTCGCCGAGCAGCACGCGGACGATGCCGACCGGGAGGTCCAGGTGCGCGGAGATCTCCGCGACCGAGAGCGGGTGCTGGCACATGTCGATTATCACGGTCTGCTCGGGGCCGAGGCCTGCAGAGACCGCCGCAGCCGGCTGGATGGCCACGATCAGCGCGATCAGGTCGAACTCGCCGCTACTCGGTCTGGTCCGGCCGCGGGTCATCGCGTACGGGCGGACCACGGGTCCGGCCTCGTCGTCGAGCCAGACGTTCTCGGGCTGATCCATCGCTACCTCACCCCCCGGTGAGTTGGCCGGCCGTCGCCCGCGCCGGCGTGGACAGGTACTGGCCGACCCGGGTGACGAGCATCGCCATCTCGTACCCGATCAGCCCCATGTCGGCGTCCTCCGAGCTGAGCACCGCGAGGCAAGCGCCGTGGCCGGCCGCGGTGACGAAGAGGAACGCAGACTCCATTTCGATGATCGTCTGCCGCACCGCACCGCCACCGAAGTGCCGGCCGGCGCCGCGCGCCAGGCTCTGGAACCCGGACGCCACGGCAGACAGGTGCTCGGCGTCCTCACGGCTCAGCTCACGGGAGCCGGCGATCAGCAGACCGTCGGCGGAGAGAACCACGGCCTGCCGGGCCTGCTCGACCCGGGCGACCAGGTCATCGAGCAACCAGTTCAGGTCGCTGACGGAAGTTGTCTTCTCTACCACTGACTGTCCTCTTTCTACCGGTCGCCAGAGTTCTGGCCGGTCCCCGTTGCGGTGGGCGTCGTCCCGCTCTCGACGAGCGGCTGGTCACGGTCCACGTGCTGGGTCTGCGCGGCGGACTCCGCAGACAGCTGGTAGCTGGCGGCCGGCCCGGCGCTCTCAACGGGCTCGACGCTGTCGGTGGACACCGGGCTCTCGGTCAGCTCAGCGCTCTCGGTCAGCTCAGCGCTCTCGGCCGGCTCGGCGGAGTGGGCAGGCTCGGGGATCTCGGCCGGCTCGGCGTCGTGTTCGGTCTCGGCGCCGATGGCCGGCTCGGCGGAGACCGCTGGGATGGGCTGCGTGACCTCGGGCCCTAAGACGTCGAGCCCTAAGACCTCGGGCAGGGCCACCTCGTACTGTGCTCCCGCAGGCAGGGTCGGGTCAGGCTGGGCCAACTCCGTAGCCGCCGCTTCGGCCTCGCCCATGGCAGGCACTCCCGCCTTGGTGCGTGCCTGCAGAGTGCCGCGCTGGTACGACGACATCATCCGGCGGACGTCCTCGGGCGGCCGGGTCGGGGCCTCGGGCACGTCCTCCTCCGCCACCGCCGGCTCCTTACGCAGCGGTGCGGCGAGGCTGGCCTGGCGGACGCGGCGCGGCAGCCCGGACGGCGCATGCACGTCGACGTCGGCCGAGCGGGTGGCGCCGTACGGCAATGCGCCCTCCTCCGGCTCAGGGTCACGGTCCGCGGTGCGGCCCCGGCCCGTTGCGGGCATCGCTGTGAGTCCGCGCGGGGCAGGCGCTTCGCGGACCCGATCAGCCCGGACGCCACGGTCGCGCCGGGCGGCGGCGAGCGGCGGGAGCTCCTCGGGCGGCGTCTCGTCGGTACGGCTGTCGCCGTGACCGGCCAGGATGGCGGCGCGGCTGGCGGCAAGGCGGTCGCGCGCCACGTTCGGCCGCGGGTCGTCGCCCTCGTTGACGATCAGGCTGGTGGGGATCAGGACCACTGCCGTGACGCCGCCGTACGGCGAGCTGCGTAGCCGCACCTTGAGCTGGTGCCGCTCGGAGAGCCGGCCAACCACGTAGAGCCCGAGCCGGGCGGTGCTGGTGAGGTTGAACTCCGGCGGGTTCGTCAGCTGCTCGTTGGCGGCCTCGAGGGCTTCGGCGCTCATGCCGAGGCCGCGGTCCTCGATCTCCACCGCGAAGCCGTTGCCCACCAGCTCGCCGTTGACGTGGACCATCGTGTGTGGCGGCGAGAACGACAGCGCGTTCTCCACCAGTTCGGCGAGCAGGTGGATGACGTCACCGACCGAGCGTCCAGCTAGCGCCGCCGAGCCGATCGGCGAGACGGTGACCCGCTCGTACTCCTCGACCTCGGCGACGGCGCCGCGCACGACGTCCACGAGCGGAATCGGGTTGCGCCAGCCACGGCCTGGTACGGCGCCGGAGAGGACGATCAGGTTTTCGGCGTTGCGGCGCATACGGGTGGCCAGGTGGTCTACCCGGAAGAGGCTCTCGAGCTCCTCCGGCACGCTCTCCTTACGCTCCATCGCATCGAGGAGCGTGAGCTGGCGGTGGACCAGGGCCTGGCTGCGGCGGGCGAGGCTGAGGAAGACATCGCGGACGCCGCGGCGTAGCGCCGCCTGCTCGACGGCGACCTGGACGGCAGTCTCCTGGACGAGGTTGAACGCCCGACCCACCTGCCCGATCTCGTCCGTACCGAACTCCAGCGCTGGCGCCTCGGCGGCGACGTCGACCTCCTCGCCGCGCCGTAACCGCTCGACAACGCGCGGAAGTCGCTCGGTGGCGAGGTAGAGCGCCGCCGTGCGCAGCTTTTCCAGCTGGCGCACCAGCGACCGTGCGGTGGTGATGGAGACGACGATCGACGCGATAACGGCGATCAAGCCCAAACCGCCAGCCAGGAGCAGCCGGATCAGAACCCAGATCGCCGCCGGCGTCGCCCGTTCGATGGTGCCGTCCGTGGCGCGCAGCGCGAAGTCACGCTGCTGGACGATGACTGGGGCGGCCGCCGCCTGCCAGCCAGCCGAGTCGACGGGCACCAGCCCGTTGAACCGGGACTCGGACATAACGCGGCTTTCGATCTCGCGGAAACGGACGAAGGTCGCGGTGCCAATGAGTTCCCTGTATTTCGACCGGTCAGCTGCGGGCAGTTCCGCCTGGGCCTCCGCGAAGAGGAACCGTTGAGTGCCGGCGAGTTCGACGAACCGGGCGTACTCCGTGGTCGTGAACCGCCTGCCCGCCGCGAGTACGCCTGCGAGCAGTGCATCCTCCTGCGCCAGTACCTCGCGGGCGCGGCTCAACGCCACCAGGTTACGGGATTCCTTGGCGATGTCGGGGTCGTCCAACGTCGAGATCGAGCCGTAAATGCGGAACGCGGAGTTGATCTGCTCGGTGAACATCCGCGCTGTGCTGTCGCGGCTGATGTCCCGGGCGTCGATGGCCCTGCGGAGCGTGCCCAGTTGGTCGAGGCTGTCGAACGTCTCCTTGATCCGCAGCGCGAGCGTGGGGCTGGCGATCCGATCGACGGCAACGCTGTCGGCAAGCTCCTCGAACTCTGCTCGAGCCTTGTCCGTGCGCGCGCGCTGGCCGGCGAGGGCTGCACGCTGCGGCACGGCACCGCCAGCACCGAGATAGGTGAGGGAGAGCCTGCGCTCCTGTTGTAACTCCGCGACCAACGCATCAGCAGGTTTGCCGACGTCGTCGGCGAGTGTGCTGACCCAAAGCAGGTTTAGGCCTTCGCGCAGTGTCACCGTCGCTGCGAATGCCCACAGTGCGACCAGTGACAGCAGTAGTGCGACGACCTTGATCCGCAAACTCGAGCTGCGGGAACTCATCACGCCCCGTTCGAACGAACCGAGAAGGACTCTTCCGACCTAGGTCCACGGCTGCCGGCCACGCGCGCCGCGACCGCGCGAACACGATGGAACTGACTCAGGTCCACGCGCGCCCCTTACGGGACCGTAGCAGTGTACGAGAGAGGGCTCAATCGGTCCGTCCACATCGGTCAGGAACTCGACGTTGCCTGTCGCCAGCAACTCGGACTTACGACGCGAGCCGGCCGAGCGAGGAGATTTTCGCCGCGCCGAGTGCGAGCGCGGCCAACCGGGCACCACGGATCACCGCCGTCGGCGCGTATAGGTCCTTGGCGTGCCACAACCCCGGGTACTCGGTGGGACCGTCGCTCGCGGTGAGGAACCAACAGCCGGCGGCAGCAGCACGAGCCACGGCGTGCGAGCGAGCGGGAATGTCGGCGCGGAGCAGGATCTGCACCGCGTAGGCGGTCTCCTCAGCCGTACCGGTCCATCGCCCCCACGAACCGTCCGCACGCTGTGTCGCCAGCACCCAGTCGACCGCCGCGGCAACGGCCTGCGCGGACCGCTCAGGCTCAAAGGTTGTCAACGCCAGCACACAGCAGGCAGTGGCGTAGTACGCGGAGGCATGCCACTTGTCGTACCAGCTCCCGTCTTGCCGCTGGTGCTCCAGGAGCCAGGTGGCCACCATCTCCGCCGCCGGGCCAAACCGTCGGCGGTCGCCGGGACCCCGTACCAAGTGGGCACCGAAGGCTTCGAGGACGTGTGCATTCGTGCTGGTGGACGGGGTCCGCTCGGAGGGGAAACAGGTGAAGTAGCCGTCGCCGCGGTAGTGCATCAGGCTGTCCGGTCGGTGCGGACGGCCGTGCAACGCCAGCGCATACAGCACGCCTGCGGTGTCGTCGGCATCCGGCGGCAGGCCCGGCGCTGCCGGCACTCCATACTCGCCGATCCCCGCTTCCAGGCTGTCCAGCAGCGGCTCCGGGACGGTGTACGCGAGACCGGTCGGAGCGAGGCTGTTGAGGATCCACGCGCGCTCGAAGAACGTGATCGGGGTGACGCCCGGGACCGGACCGCCGCCGCGCGCCTGCAGCCGCTGGAGGTACACCCTCGCGTCCTGGTCGTCCTCGGGCGAGCCTCCGAGCCACACCGCTGTCGCCGCGGGCGAGCAGCCGACTGCGCCGGCCTCTGGTCTGATGAACGGCATCGGCTCGGATCCGCCATGGAACGCCTCCAGCGACGCCCACAACTTCATGGAATGGACATCTTTCCGGCCAAGCGCGGCGCGGATCGCGGCGAGCGGCACCGGTTGGATGTCGGCGGGTAACAGAAGGGTCGTTCGCGGCCAGCCGTCATCGGGATCCAGCAGGGGCTGCGTCGCCAGGTGAGCCAGGTGGTCGTTGATCTGGGCGATCAGTCCCGGCGCGATGATCTCGACCGCGATCGTGTCCGGGACCGAGAACGCGGAGTCATCGAGCCAGCACTTCAATGCATGCAGGCCTCGCGCGGCGGCGAGCACGACCTGTTGCCGGTTGATCGCGCCCGCGTCCGAGGGGCGCCGCAGGCTCGCCAGCAGCGCTTCAGTAGCGCTCAGTGTGGGGACGAAAGCATAGCCGTCCGGGCTGCCCCAGCTACCGTCTGGCGACTGTTGCCGGCAGAGGAACTCCAGCCGCGTGCTGTGGCCGTCCAGCCACGGCGCGAGGGCAACCAGCCGGGCCGTCTCGTACACCGAGAGGGACACCTGGCCCCACTCGTCGCGCAGCACCTCGTGCAGCAGAGACTGCGCCGCACCGGTGAAGGAGACCTGATCCACGTGGCCAGTGCTCACGAGAGATACCTCTCTCTTGGGGCGTCCGACGGGGGAAGAGGTATCCGTACCAAAGCGTGTCGATTCGCAGAATGCCACGGCTCCGCAGAGGGCAGCAAGAGTTTGGGCAACTCGCAGTACTGACTTGCTTCCTCAGCGCGACGATCGCTGCGGCGTTCTCCCTGCTTGGACCTGCTATCTCAGCCCGCCGGCGCGATAGGCGCAGACCGATAGTCGGAGGCTGTCGATCAAGGCCTGCCGGACCTCTGGCCGATCGTCGACAGTCGCCACCAGCTCGTCATGTGCAACGACCAAACGGTCGATCTGGCGCTGGACGGTGGCCGGCGTCACGGCACTGCCATCTTCACCACGCAGCAGCAGGATATTGAGCATCCCCTCACGGCGATGACGGTCAACCGAGCGCAAATCGTTGGCGAGTCGGATCGCGCTGCTGGCAGCGTCGAGCGCCCGGTTGAGCCGCTGGAAATCGGCATCGGGCCAACATCGCTCATCAACGAGCAGCACCAGCGCCAATGCCGCAGCGCGGTAGTTGATGCTCCGGCACGCGAGGCGGAGGTAGCTCTCCGCAGTCGGATGCCGCACCGCTCCACGGCGGACTCGCCGGCTCAGCACCGAGTGCGCGACCCCTGCGGCCAGCCCGTCCCGGAGACTGTCCACCACGTGCGGCAGTAGCGCATCGCCCGGATCGTGGTCGCCCAGACCCGAGAGGATCTCCAGCAGGATGACGCCAAGGAGATCGTCCGGCGCTACTCGATGATCTCCGCCGAGCAACCGCGCGACGCGGCGCTCAACCTGACGCAACTCGGGCTCGCTCGCGCCCGGATGGTCGAGCTGGTCGTCCAACAGGAACGTCCAGAGGCAGAACCTGAGCCGCAGCTCCAACCTGTCCATGCTCAGAGCAGGAGAGATGGACGTGATCACGAGCGCGACGTTCCGACATAACTGCGCTCCGGCCGGCCCGAGATGCGCAGCCGCCCACGGTCCACTGCACCGGATGAGCTCCGCCGTCTTCACCTCTACAGCCGCCCGGTCCACAGGGGAAACCAGCCACAGCAGCGGGTGCACAGCGTCCTTCCCGAAGCGGAGAAACCCGCGCGGCCCGCTGCTGCCGACCGGTGATCACTCAGTTCAACAGCACGGGTACCGCGCGAAGCGATCGGAGCGAGAGAGTTGGGGCTACCTCCAGCCGTTCCGGGGGAACAGCTAGACGCAGCCGTGGGAACCGGTCAAGGAGCGCCGGCAGCGCGATCTGAGCTTCGAGCCGCGCTAACGGCGCGCCCAGACAGTAGTGCGCGCCGTGCCCGAACGCCAGATGCCCGGCAGGTTCGCGCCGTACGTCGAGCCGGTGCGGATCGTCGACATGAGCTGGGTCGCGGTTGGCTGCGCCAAGCACTGCCATTACGGCGGCCCCGGCCGGGATCCGCACCCCGCCGATCGTCAGATCCTCGAGCGCCCAGCGGGCGCCGGCGGTCTCCACGGGAGCGTCATAGCGGAGCAGTTCCTCGATCGCGCCCTCGACAACGCTGGGGTCGGTGCGCAGCGTGGCGAGCTGTTCCGGATGCCGCAGGAGAGCCACCGTCGCCGAGGCGATCAGATTGACCGTCGTTTCATGCCCGGCGACGAGCAGCAACGTTACCGTCGAGAGCAGCTGGGCGTCGGTGAGCTGATCGCCGTCATCACGGGCTGCGACCAGTGCGGATACCAGGCATTCGTCGGGGCGCGCGCGTTTCGCCTCCAGCAGTTCCCCGAGGTAGGCGCCCAACGCCGCGCTGGCCGAGCGTACGGCTGCCCGATCGCGGGCGGAGCCGAACAGATCGCGGATCCACCCACGAAAGGTCGCCTGTTCGCCGGCTGGCACGCCGAGCAGCTCACAGATGACCGTGATCGGCAGTGGCAGCGCGAACTCCTCGACCAGCTCCGCGCGATCGCGGTTGGCCAACTGGTCCAGCAACCCAGTGGTGATCTCGTGGATCCTGGGCCGTAGTTCCTCGACCCGGCGAGGCGTGAACGCCGCCGACACGAGCCGGCGCAGACGGGTGTGCTCGGGCGGGTCGACGGTGAGCATCGACGGATGCAGGCCGATCGCCGCCAGCGGTTCCACGGGACGGTCAGCGACCGGCAGCTTCGTCACGTCCCGGGTGAGCCGGGGGTCGGTCAACGCCTGGCGGGCCTCCTCATAGCCGACCACATACCAGGCCAGACCGTCCTCTTTGGCAGGTTTCGCTGCGTGAACCGGGCCATGCTCCCGCAGCACCGCGTACGCGTCGTATGGAAACCTTCGCAGGTCCGCGTGGTAAGCGGTCCACACTTCGAGCGCGCTCTCGAAATCCATGGGTCTCCCCGGGTCGGCGGATCGGATCAGTGCGGCCCGGCGCCATGCTGCAGCGCCACGGCCGGATCAGCGGCGACAAGCGCCAGCACGTCACTGACGAAACGGGATCTGAGGTTCCTCGACACGTCGCAGAGGAATCGCACTTCGGCGAGGAGCGTCTTGCTGGCTTCTGCACCCAGATGCTCGACCGGCGGCACCGCCCCGGGCGGCGGGCCGTCCGCGGCGCGCTTCCGCCGGATCGCCAGCATCAGGCGGGCAGCGGCGACGCGGGCGCTCGCGTCACACGCCCGTATGCCGTGCCGTTGCGCGAGCTGGTGAATCAGTTCGGCGTCAGCCGGGGTGAGGTACGACCGCAACTGCAGCCAGCCGTCGTGAACCTCAACCAGCAACCGTTCCGCGGCGATCCGCTCGCCGTACGGCGACGCCGCCAGGAAGGCTCGATCGAGGACGACTCCTGGGCACACCTCCGTGACGGTCTTCCAGAGCGGGCGCAGTCGCCGCGTCGCGCACCACCGGGTAACACGCCACAACACCGCATCCAGACCGAGCCGTGGCCCCCACGCGGGCAAGGTCAGGCCCACGACGAAGAGGATCGACGCCGCCGTATACAGCGGTCGGCCGATCGCTGGGGAGCCGTAGAAGTCTCGTCCCAGATCGCTCTCGATCAGGTAGACGAGTTCCGTCACGAGGAACAGGACACCCAGGACGATCGCGCCGGCGACTATTCGTTGCCCGAGCCGCAGCAGCGGTTCATCCACCATCGACGCATACCGCCACGAGAGCGCGACGAGCCGCACCTCGACATAGCCGACATAGATCAAGAACAGATGCATGTGCGCGCCCGCGAACTCCCGGTCCGGTGTGACGGGCGGATGGTCGAACGCGAACAGCACCAGGACCCCAGCGAGGAACAACGCCAAAATGCGAGCGTGTAGAACCAACCGCGCCCGGGCCTCATCCCCCTGGCGGCTCAGGTAGAGCAGCCATCCCAACACCGCCAGGCAGGTAACCATCGCCAGCATGTTGGTGATCAGCCGAACGACGCCCGAGAGCCCCAGCAGCGCGTCGATAGGCGCGGCAACAGTCCGTGGCAACAGGGTGAACATGCAAGCCATGAGCCCGAGCACCACCACCAGCGCGCGAAGCGCCAAGGCTCCGGGCTCGCGGGCGCGCCTGCGTAGGTGGTGCAGTTTGTAGGCGAATCCCGCCCACGCCAGGACGGCAGCGACGAAGACGCCTGTGTCGTTACGCACCCGAACTCCCGGATCCGGTGGAGCCGAGGGCGGAGTGCAGCCGCCGAAGATCCGCCGGTGCGTCAGGAGCCAGCGGCCCGGCCCGCCAACCGAAAGCGCGATCGAGCAGCCGGGCGCCGATGTACTCGGCCTCCTTCTCGCGCGGGTCGTCGTAGGCGGACGGCTCGCGGGCGCAGCCCAGCGTGCGCCGGATCAGTTCTGGATCGAGGGTCGGCATGAGCTGTTCGACGAGGCCCCGGCTGTCGAGCGGTAACTGGGTATCGCCGGTGTGCCCGGCCATGCGGTGCCCGATCTCGTGGAAGATCATCTGCGCCTGGTGCCACGGCGTCGCGTCGCGCTCGTACGCGAAGACGTCGTAGGCCTGTGCCCCGACCTGGAGCGAGACCCACATCCCACACGGCCCGTTCGGCGTGGTCCGGGTCGGGTACAGGAAGACCGTCGACCCCCACCGGGCGCCGAGCCGGTCACAGAGCACGCGCATGTCGAACGGATCCGGGAGCTGGATCTGGCCGATCAGCGCCTCGCACCGCGCGACGATGGCGTCCGCGCCACCGGGGTGCCGACCGCCTCGCAAGCTCACGACCGCTCCCCGTCAATCCGGTAATACTCGTCAATCCCATCAAAATAGAGATCAGTTGTCGCGCCCGACAGACTTACGGCCCGTACTGTCGGGTTTAAGACCCTCTAGCATTCGTACCTGCCTGATGACGTTCATGACGGTTTCCTGGCTACCCGGCGACAGCCCGCGGGCACCGAGCGCGATGAACCGCACGTCGCCGTCGCGCAGCGCGGCGAGCAGCTCGAGGTCGGCGTTGACCTTGTCCGCAGTGGCGTCGTCCACGAAGTACGCGGCGGGGACGCCAAACACCTTCGCCAGCGCCTGCAGGCAGCGCAAGCTCGGGTCGTCGGTCTGGCCGTTGAGCAGCCGGGCAACGTAGGTGTGCGAGACCTGGTGGCCGGCCTCGGTGACCTTCTGCGCAAGCTCGCGGGTGGTCAGCGGCTTGCCGCCGGGCACGGCAGTGGTGGCGAGCAGATGGTTGAGCCTCTCGGCGAGGCTCTGCCCCGCTGCACCGACGCCGCTCACGATGCGCCTCCTCTGTGCCCCGTGTTGCTCAGCGCTGACAACGGCGATCTTAACCGTATCCATCCGTTGACGCCCCGTTGCCCGTGAGGATATGGTTCCCGGCATTCGTCAGTCCACAGGTACAGATTTCAGCATTGTTGTAGCCAGCAGCTTACAGCGGGGGATAGCGCCAATGCAGGACCGAACCTGTGCGGGGCTCGCACTGACCGCGTCCTACTGGGCCGAGCAGCCCGCCGCACCTCAGTCGACCGCCGACCCGGAATTGGCGGCGTTACTCGCGGCGGAGGCGGCGGCCCTCCTTGTCCGCTGCCGGCACCCCGTCCACCGACCGCACCGACGCCGGGCCGACCACCGGCGCCCTGTCTGAACCGTTCACGCGGGTATCACCGCAGGTCAGGCCGGATCGCCCGGAAGCGTCATCACTCGGACTCCAGGCCCGCCGCGGCATCAACCGCATTGAACCCGTACCGAATCTTCGACCCGAATGTGACAGCCTGATCACCCCCCGAAGTTCCTACGCTGGGCTGCTTGTTGCCGCCAAAAACGCTGTTCATGCTGCGTACGGGGTGGACGGGGACGTCCGCCCAGGTGCAGGGGGGGCGAACACGGTATGGAGTTGAATCATTTCACGTACGGCTGGGTCAACCCGGCCCTCGCGTACGGCATCTCGTTTCTCGGATCGCTACTCGGGCTGATCTGCACGGCCAAGGCACGCGGCTACCAGGGCGCCGGGCATCCGACGCGTTGGCTGGTACTGGCGGCGGTCGCCATCGGCGGCACCGGCATCTGGATGATGCATTTCATGGCCATGCTCGGGTTCACGGTGGCGGGCGACGACGTCCGGTACGACGTGTCGATCACGCTTGCGAGTGCGGTCGCCGCCGTCGGCGTGGTCGGGGTGGGCCTGTATATCGTGGGCACCGGCGAACTGTCGCTGCCCCGGTTGCTCGGCGGCGGCGTCTTCACCGGCGTCGGCGTCGCGATCATGCACTACATGGGCATGGCCGCGATGCGTGTCCACGGCGACATCAGCTACGACTACCGGCTGGTCGCCGCCTCGGTGGCGATCGCCGTCGTGGCCGCCACGGTCGCACTGTGGTTCACCGTCGTGATCCAGACACCAGGGCTGATCACGCTCGCGGCGGCGATCATGGGCGTGGCGGTGTGCGGCATGCACTACACCGGCATGGCAGCGCTCCAGGTGCACGAGAATCCGGGGCGGACACAGGTCGGCGGCACCGAACCGTTCAGCTTCCTCATGCCCGTGATCCTCTTCGCCGGCATCGCGATGATCGTGGTGCTCTACACCGTGCTCACCGCCCCCGAGGAGGACGAGCACGCCCATCGCGCGAGGGCCGGCCTCAACGGGTGACGTCGACGAAGATCGGGTTGGTGTAGAACCACGTGTCAAGCCACGGGTCGCCGTCGCCGGGCGTGTGCGGCACCGGGCCGTGCGGGTCGATCGCGCGGCCGAGCGGCCCGGGCCCGCTGCGGCGGCCGTCGCTGCCGCGCAGCCGCAGGTAGAACGGATCGCGGCCGGCATCGACAGGGATCCGGAGCGTGTACGTGCCGGTCCGGCCGTCGACGTCGAGCGTGCGCACCACCCGGGTGTCCGGCGCGCGCCAGGCGTCCCGGTCGCGGGCGGGTCCACGGACGGCGCCGCGGACCACGTCGACGTGCGCCAACGAGGGCAGCTCACCGTGGAAGTTCGGCCGGGACGCCGTCGTGACCGTGATCCGTAGTTCGAACCGCTCGCCGCGCCGGGCCTTGAGCCGGCCGCCGAGGGTGGCACCTCGCCCATGCCGCCGGACCAGGCGCACGTCGATGCCGTCCAGAAGCTGGCCGTGGTCGACCCAGACCCGCCCGGCGCGCAGACCCGCCATCACCTCGCGGTACCCGTACTTCGTGACGCCGACGTGCGTGCGGCTGAACTGGCCGGGCCAGAAATCGCTGCCGGACTGCGGGATACCGGCCTCGACGGGGTCGGGCAGCCGGCCGGTGTTGTCGAAGTTCTCGCCGGGCGCCCAGTCGCCGTTGCGCAGGGTGTCGTGGACGGTGCGGTGGTTGTCCGAGTTGGATGTGATCGTGAAGAGCGTTCCCTCCGCGAGCAGCGCGTCCCAGAGCCCGCCGACGGTGGCGGTCATCCAGTCGAACCCGCCGTAGGTGACGTACGCCGCATCCGGGTAGCCCGGCCAGGACTGCGCGGACGGCTTGTTCTCGTACTCGCCGCGGATGCTGGTGGAGCCCCGGTGCGGCAGCGCCGCGCCCTGCGCTCCGGGCGCGCCCTCCATGCCGATCATGACGTCGCGGTCGGCGTCGCGCCACGCCCGCAGTTCGTGTGGCGAGTCGATACCGAGCCGGGACGGGTGGTTGGCGAGCACGAGCGCGTCAGGGATATGGCCGTCGCGCCTGCGCGCCGCCAGCCACTGGATCGCCTCGACGGCGAGAGCTTCGTTACCGGCCGTGGCCACGTCGCCGGGCGCGCCCTGGCTACGGCCGAGCAACTTGCCGTCGAACTTCAGCTCGAAGTCACGCAGGACGGTCGCCTCGTTCGGCCCCGGCGCGGTGAACACGGTGCCGTGCTCGGCCGCCGGGATGTACCACTCCAAGCCCTGGAAGATCAGCAGTCGCGGGTTCTCGGCACGAGCCTTGAGCACGTCGGCGTACTCCTTGAGCACCCCGCCGCCGTGCGCGTGGCCGACGTTGCTGTGCTCGGTGAAGACCATCCAGTCGAGGCCGTACTGCGCCGCCCGCTGCGCCTGCTGGGCGAACGTGTACTTCGCGTCGTGGCTGTAGACCGAGTGCACGTGGTGATCGCCGACGAGATACGCCAGCGCCGGGTCGTCGTCGTGGCCGGTGGTTGCCTCCGCCGCCGCCGGTAGGACGCCGGCCGCCGCGGCTCCGGCAAACCCGGCACCGAAAAGGCCGGCCCGCCGGATCAGCCCGCGCCGGGAGATCTCCTGCCGCCCGAGCTCCTGCTCGGGCACCGCCGGATCCGCCCACTCGGGAAGCTGCTGCTCAGGCACGGCCTGTCTCCTCAGTCGTCCGGCTGACGGGCACTTGTGGGGTGTGGCTGCCGAACCGTAGGCAACGCCGGTGACGCGCAGGTGGCCAGGCGATGGCCGGTACGCGGACAGCGAGGCGGGCGCCACCAAGTTCGGCAGCGCCCGCCCGCGTACGGATACCTACGCCGTGGCGCAGATCACGCCAGGGCTGAGACCCCAGTTGGCGCCGTAGCCGTCGTCGTCCTCGTTGCCGATCTGGGTGACACCGGTCTGGCCGATGCCGGCATACGTGACCAGCACCTGCCCATCGCCGCCCATCGACCAGGTTTGGCCGAGCGCCACCTTCCCGGCCGAACAGTTGGCCGAGACGATCTTCTGGGTGGACGAGTCGTACGCCGAGCTGCCGGTCTTGAATTCGAGGCCGGGGAGCGTCGCGTCGGCGCAGACTGCGTAGGCCGTGATCGACCAGCCGCCGGAGAAGCCGTCCTGGTCGTCGATGGCGTAGGCGTAGACGGACTGCTGGTCCGTGATCAGGTTCCCGATCGAGATGTGACCGAAGCCCTGGGACAGCGCGGCGCCCGTACCCACCACGCGCTTGCCGGTCGGGCAGGTCGCGATGGCGTTCCGGCCGGTGCCCGGTGCGAACGCCGAGGTGACCGTCACGATCTCGTGGCCGGGCAACGGGTTGGCGCAGACGGCGAGCGCGTTGATCTTCCACGTCGCCGACGTGCCGTCCTGATCCTCGCCAGCGCCGACGGTCACCGAGGTGGTGCCCGGGATCAGGTCGTCCAGGACGATGTCGCCCTGCGCACCGAGCAGGTGGTATCCGGTGCCGACGACCCGCTTGCCGGCCGGGCAGTTGACCGTCACGGACTTGTACGTGGCCGAGTCGGTGACGCTGCTCGCCTGGACGATCTGCCAACCCGGCACGGCGGCACTTGCCGGAGAAGCACCAACCAGCTGCACCAGGATCTGCGCTCCGGCGACGGTGGCGACCGCGCCGGCGACGGCCGCAAGACGGCCGAGCTTACGGATGTTCATGAGGTCCCTTCTCAGTTGGCGCAGATCGCCTGGACCATGACGGACCAGTTCTCGGCGGTTCCGGCCTCCTCGCGGACGATCACCTGCGCACCGGACGGCACCGCGTTGGACGGAACCAGCGCCTCCAGGATCGGGTCACCGTTGCCGGCGCCGGTCGAGAACGAAATGCCGTGCACCTTGGTCCCGCCGGGGCAGGTCACGTTGACGATCTTGGAGATGTCGGAGTTGTTCGCGGAGGCGGCGCTGGCGATGGTGAAGCCGGCGACCGGGTTCGGGATGCAGATCGCGTAGGAGGTCAGGCCCCAGTTGCCGGCGAAGCCGTCGATGTCCTCGTAGCCGGCCGCCGTCGCCTGCGTCGAGAGCGGGTTATCGGTGTTGTTGGCCTGCAGGGAGACTTGGCCGGCCGGGTTGTTGATCCTGGCGCCGGCACCGATCACGCGCTTGCCGGACGGGCAGGCGACACCCGTGAGCTGGAAGCTCGACGACGACGGCGTGTTGGAGTTGGTCACGAGCTGGTACCCGGCGACCGGGTTCGCGCAGATCGCGTACGCCTGCACTGACCAGCTGCCGGCGAAGCCGTTGTCGCTCTCGAAACCGGTGACGGCGAATCCGTCGCTCGCGCCGGTGAACGGCCGCAGCTCGGTGACGCCGACCTTGGCGTTGCCGCCGCTCACGCCGCCGTTGACCCGGCCACCGCCGCCGACGACCTTCTTCCCGGCGGGACAGGTGGCGGTGATGCTCTTGCTCGCCAGCGAGTTGAACGGGCTGATGGCGCTGACGACCTGCAGGCCGGGCAGGGCGGACGCGGGTGCGGCGGCGACGAGCTGGACGCCGATCTGCGCCGCGGCGACGGTGGCGATTGCTCCGACCGTGGCCGCCAGGCGGCCGAACGTACGTGCCTTCATGTGAATCCTTTCAGCGACCGGCAACGGCGCCGGCCATCGCGATCCGCACCGCGGACCGCCAGTAGACGTGAAATGACAAATCCCCCGATTTGTGGCGCGGGCCAGCTGCGGTCGTGACAACGAACGTCAGCGGCTACCCCGGACGTGAGCGTGCAGGGCTGCAGCCGGCGGGACATGGGGGACAATCCCCCATATTCGCTCTGTAGTCAGCGCGCACCTGGTTGGCGGAGTATTGGGTGGCGTGGCGCGTTGCATCGATTGTCCGAAGTGGATCTCGAGGCAGACATCCCATCAACCAACGCACCGTCCGACTCAACTGCATAGCGTGGCCAGCCGCTCGCAGGGAGCTTTTGTCCGCTTAAGGGTGCATTAAGCGATACGTAAGAGGCTGGTGTGGCTGTTGACTCGTCATCCAGGAATCGCTAGAGATCCTATGTCTGGACCACGGAAAGCGGTCTCACCGCCGTGGTCACCCCTCCTGCAAGGAGCACCGATGAGGTTGAAAAAGACCCTGGTCGTCGGCGCGGCTGCACTCGCCGCCGTCGGCACGGTTGCGGTGGCGTCCAAGCTGCCGAACCTGGCCAGCGCCTCGGAGTCAGTCGCCGCGGACACCGCCGCGCCCACCGCCCCGAAAGGTCTGAAGTCGACCGGCTCCACCGCCACCAGCGTCGCGCTGTCGTGGACCGCTGCCACCGACAACGTCGGCGTGGCGGGGTATGACATCTACCACGACGGCAACAAATACACCGAGGTCGCCGGCGAGAAGGTGACCGCGAACGTCACGGGGCTCAAGCCCAAGACGGCATACCGCTTCACGGTCTTCGCCCGGGACGCCGCCGGCAACGTCTCCACCGCCAGCAACGCCGCAGCCGTCACCACGCCCGAGAGCGCGGACAAGACCGCGCCGACCGCCCCGAAGAATCTCGCCGTCACCGCGACGACAGTGAACAGCGTCTCGCTCAAGTGGAGTGCGTCGACCGACAACGTCGGCGTGGCCGGGTACGACGTGTACAACGGCGGCACCGTGCTGGCCGCCGACGTGACCGGCACTTCGACGACGGTCAAGAACCTGGTGTCGAACACGTCCTACACGTTCACGGTCAAGGCCAAGGACGCGGCGACCAACGCCTCCCCCGCCAGCAACCAGGTCACCGCGAAGACGAAGGCCGGGCAGGGCGGCAGCAGTACGCCGTCGACGATCACCACGGTCGCGTCCGGTCTCACGATCCCGTGGGGTATCGACTGGCTGCCCGACGGCAATGCCCTCGTCGGCGAGCGGGACTCCTTCGACGTCTACAAGGTGACCCAGAGCGGCCAGAAGACGAAGGTTGGCAAGGTGCCGAACGTGGTGACCACGGACGGCGAGGGCGGCCTGCTCGGCGTCGCGGTCTCGCCGACGTTCGCCAGCGACAAGCTGATCTTCGTGTACCACACGGCCGCCGCCGGCAACCAGATCGTGAAGATGACGTTCGACGGCACCAAGCTCGGCGCCCCGAAGACGATCCTCACCGGGATCAAGAAGAACCGCTTCCACAACGGCGGCCGGCTCAAGTTCGGCCCCGACGGCTTCCTCTACGCCACCACCGGCGACGCGCAGCAGCCGAACCTGGCGCAGGACAGGAACTCGATCAACGGCAAGATCCTGCGGATGACCACGGACGGCAAGGCCGCGCCGGGCAATCCGTTCGGCACCGTGGTCTACAGCATCGGGCACCGCAACCCGCAGGGCCTCGCCTGGGACTCCGCCGGACGGCTCTGGGCGGCCGAGTTCGGTAACTCCAAGTTCGATGAGCTGAACCTGATCGAGGGCGGCAAGAACTACGGCTGGCCGACGTGTGAAGGCAACTGCTCCACCGACGGCATGACCAACCCGAAGCGGCAGTGGTCGGTCGGTGAGGCGTCGCCCAGCGGCATCGCCATCGTGGACGGTGCCGTGTACATGGCGGCGCTCCGCGGCCAGCGACTGTGGCGCATCCCGCTGAACGGCACCGGCACCGGCTCGCCGGAGGCGTACTACGTCAACCAGTACGGCCGGCTCCGCACCTTGGAGAAGATCCCGGGCAAGAACCAGTTCTGGGTGACGACCACCAACAGCGACAACAACGGTGGCAAGCCGGACGGGTCGGACAAGATCTTCCGCGTCGAGGTGAAGTAGTCGAGGTGAAGTAACCGGCAACTCCCGTGTTCAGTTGTGGAGTTTCGAGGGTGCGGAGCACCGCTAGACCCTCGAAACTCCACAACTCACGGGGTTGGCGGCGTGTACGGCGGGGCCTCGCCCCAACCCCAGTGCGGTACCGGCGCCGCGGGCGGTGGCTCCGCGCCTGGCTGGGAGTTGGCCATGCCTGTCCGCGATCCCCACTCGACGTAGGCGAGGGCACCCGCCGTGCCGCTCGGTGTACGCGGTCGGGCCGCCGAAGACCTCACCGAGCCAGACTGCAACGTGCCGCGCGTGATCGTCGCCGACGTGCGCGAAAACCGGCGCCAGCACCGGATCGGCGTGGACGTGCCGGTAGATCCCACCGGTGGGATCAGCGAGTGAGTCAGGCCAGCGGCTTCTCCAGGGTCAGAGCGAAGAAGTGCAGCCGGGACTGGTTCGGCAGCGTGATCGACCGCAGTTCCTTCGCCGCGTCCAGTGCCGCTACCTGGTGGAAGATCGCCGCGTTGGCCGCATCCCCGTTTGTCGGCGGCGGGCCGTGCCGGCGCTTGGTACGCAGGATCTCGGCTTCATTGAAGAACGGCGCACCGACCCAGTTCGACAGCTCGATCAGCACCTCGCCGGTGCTGCCGTCGGCATAGGTCGCGGTCGCCGTGGTCCGCACGTTGCCACCGCCACCGGCGCCGAGGATCCGCAGTTTGGCGTACCGGCCCGCCGGCACGTCCAGAACCTGTTTGCGAGCCACCACGTTGTTGTTGGAACCGTCGGCGCCCCCGGGAAACACGAACCGCACCTGGTCATAAACGGTCTCGCCGGCCGGCGGCAGATCCTCGACGGGGTACGTGAAGCCGGCGCCGTCGAAGTTGCCGTCGGTCCGGTTCGCGCCGGAAGAGACCCCGTCGTTGTTGAACAGCGCGGTCAGGTCGAGTGGCACGCTCTCCCCCACCGGCGGCAGCGGACGCAGGCCCCACGGCTCGCCGGGCGCGGAGATTGGCACGGGCGCGATCACGAAGTCCGGGCGGGTGCCGGCACGGTAAATGACCACCTCGTCGTCGCAGTCGAGGTCGATCCCGATGACACCGTCGCCCAGATCACGCCAGCGCACCGGGCCCCACGCCCCGCGCACCGTCAGGCGGCCGTCGATCCCGGGTCGCACCCGGCACGGTTCGCCGGCATTGCTGCGGACCCGGACGAACTGCGTGACCCCACCCTTGCGGACGGCGCTCACCGCGAACGCGCCCTCGGTCTGGAAGTCGTGGACGGTCACGTCCTTCCACGCATCCGGCACGGCCGGGAAGACGCGGATCACGCCGCCCCAGCTCTGCACGAGCAGGTCGTGGAGCGACTGCGCGGCCGACAGCGGCGTCTCGATGACCGGCCCCGACTCCTGGTACATCGTGTTGGGCTTGATGAACCGCCGCAGCAGCTCACCGAGGTACGCGAGCGCGTCGTTGCCCTTGCCGAGCAGCGCCGAGATCGAGGCGGCGCCGGTGAAGCTGTACCCCTGGAGCGCACCCTCGAAGCTGATCCAGTGCTTCAGCGAGGTCTCGATGAGCGCGCGGTCCGTCGTGACCTCGTACAGCGGATAGATCATCAGCAAGTGCGAGTAGTGCCTGTGCGACTTCGCGAACGGCACGCCCGCCCCGATCATGTAGCCGTTCTCGTCCATCGGATACGGCACCAGATCGCGAAGCACCTGCTGCCAGCGCGGAGCCAGCGGATCGGTGACGCGCAGCCGGCGCGCCGAGTCGTGCAGCGTCTGGCAGCCCCACCTGATCAGTGACAGGTCGTAGTTGCAGTCCGGCGCCAGCACCCCGTACTCCGGGGAGAACGTCGGTCCGAGATGGAGCTTCCCGTCCTCACCGGGGGTGAGGAAGTGCAGGTAGTAGTTGATCGCCTTGCGCAGCAACGGGAAGAGCGTGTCCCGGAGCAGGTCGTCGTCCATCGTGTGGCGGTAGGTGAGCCAGACGTTGTGCAGCGCCCAGGTCAGGTTGCCGAGTTCCGGGGTCGGCGTAGCTTGGCCGGGAATGCCGACGGCGCCGCCGAGCGCGGTCATGTCGGTCGTCCGCGGGATCCCCATCGAGTCGGCGCGGTACGGCTCGGGCAACGCATCGACCAGCTTTTGCCGGTTCTCCGAGAGGGTCCGGGTGATGGCGTCGAGCTCCAGGTGGTTCGCGCCGTACATTGGCCAGTACTCCAGCTGGACGTTGAGGTTCCACCAGACCGCCGGCCACGGGGTGTCCTGGAGCCACGGCCCCGGCGTCGCCATCACCGGCGCGTCCTCGCGGGTCGCGGCGGCGAGCTTGTAGAGCTGGATCCAGTAGAAGCTCTGCAACCGCTGATCGGGGACGGAGAGGAAGCTGCGCCGGTAGAACCGGTGCCACCAGCGCTGGTGCGATTTCAGGAGTGCGCTTACCGGCACCGCGCTGGCCCGGCGGACCGCGGCGGTGGCGCGCGGAGCAGCGGTCTTCTCCGGGTTCGAGTGGGCGACGTTGACGTAGAGCGTGTCGCGCACGCGCTGGTACGCCGTGACGTGCTCACCACCGGACAGCAGCGGCTGGGTAACGAGCTGAACGTCGCCGGCGGTGCTCAGCACGGGCGGCGGGTTGCCGGTGTAGCCGTCCGGGATGGGCTGGAATTTGATGCGCGGGCTAACGGCCTCGGCCGGGTGGAACGTCCAGCGGAACGCGCGCTCGCCCTCGCTCGGCCGCGCGCTGACGACGAGCACCGAGCGGTCGTTGACGGCGGCGACGAGGATCGTGAGCGTGCCGGCCGACGTCGTCACTGTGCCGCGCAGCTCGGCGTTCCACAGGTCGAGCCGCAGATCTACGCCGGTGACCGCACCGACTGTGTCGAGCGTGAAATGGCCGATCGGGAGCCGGGCAAGGCCCCAGGTGCTGCCGAACTCCGGGCGGTGATCCTGCACCTCGCTGTGGTGGACGTCCAAGCGCAGCACGTTCGTGCCGGGAGGCTGGTAGAGCATGGTGCCGATCCGGCCGTTGCCCAGGAACGGCGCGTCGAACCAGTACCGCGGCGGGCGCTTCCAGATCAGATCCTGCCCGGCGAGGAAGTCCGACCATTGGCGATCGGTGTGGATTGCCGATCGCAGCGGTACCGGCACGTGCCGGTACTCGGCAGCCTCCGCGACCCCGCCGACCACCACGCCCGCCGCCGCCCCACCCAGAACGCCGCCGAGAAAGCCCCGCCTGGAGACGGGGTACCGGCGACTCTCCTCCTGCGCTGCCCGCTCTAACTCATTCATCGCTCGCCTCACCGCACCCGCGGCGCGTCAGATGCCGTGAGCACTTGATCGTCGAAAGATCGGATCTATCTTGCGGAGCAACGTTAAGGACTCATTACAAACCGGGTCAAGAGCCGCCCACTGGTCCGCCCTGTCTCTCGGTGGGATGCTCGGCGCCATGGAGCGTCAGCAACTCGCCGAATGGGTTTCCGGTTACGAGCGCGCCTGGCGTACTCCCGGCACCGAAGCGCTGGCGGACCTGTTCACCCCGGACGCCACCTACCTGCAGGAGCCGTACGGCGAACCGGTCGTCGGGCTGCCCGCGATCGCGATGATGTGGGAGGCCGAACGCGAGGGGCCGAACGAGGCCTTCACCGCGACGAGCGAGATCGTGGCCGTCGACGGTGACACCGGAGTGGTCCGGGTCGAGGTGCTGTACGGCGAACCGGTCCAGCAGGCGTACCTCGACCTGTGGATCGTGCGCCTGGACGCCGACGGGCGCTGCCGCCACTTCGAGGAGTGGCCGTTCTGGCCAACTAAGGGACGGGTGAGTAGCAGCTAGGCCACAACCGCTGTTTCAACGCGGACCAGACAAAGTATCCAGCCAGAAATTTGTTGGCGCGATGTTGAACCAGCCATGGGGGTTGCTCGTATCGCTGGTCGGGGATGGGCGGGCCGTGTCATGACCGTTGCTCATCAAGGAGTGAGTCCGTGGCGGTACAAGCTGACAGATCCCGACCGTGGAAGATCGTCACCGTAGGCACGGTGTTCGTGCTCATCGGTGGGCTCGGCGTAGGCGTGGCCGCCGCGCGCGAGGGCAGGTCTACGCCCACTGTGCGTTGCCCGTCGATCGTGAACGCCCTGCCGGACGTGCCCGCCGAGGCGCGCCAGGAGGTGTCCCACAACCTCGGCCAGCTCAACCAGCAGATCAGCGACGCGAACCGCCGCCTGGCGAACTCGCGCCGCAGCCGCGACCCGATCTTCGTCGAGAACGCGATCCTCAGCCCGTTGGAGGACAAGCGGCTCGCGACGATCGACCTGATCGCCACCGCGATCGAGCGGGGCGGCGAACGCCCGTCCGGGCTGGAGAAGCTCGCGGCGTGCACCGTCCGCGCCGCCACGAGCAGCAAGCCCGACCCGGCGAAGGCCACCGGACCGCTCCGCTCCGACTTCGTGAACATTCGCGACGTCGGGCGCGCACCGGCCCCTCCCGCCCGGGGCAACTCCGCCTCCACCGGAACGTTCGTCGCCCGGTGCGGCAACAACGAGGAAGCCCACAACAACCCCGACAACCACATCGTGGCGCCGGGCGTGCGTAACGGCGCCCAGCACATGCACGACTACGTCGGCAACCTCACGACCGACGGCAACTCCACCGACGCGAGCCTCGCCCGCGGCGGCACCACCTGCGCGAACAACGACAGGTCGGCGTACTTCTGGCCGGTGCTGCGCGTGCGCAACGGGCAGAACGGCGACGACGTGAACGCACCCGGCGGCGGCCGGGACGGCAACGTCGGCCAGATCCTCGAACCGGACCGGGTGCAGCTGCAGTTCCGTGGCAACCCGACCAGCAAGGTACGGGCGATGCCGAAGTTCCTGCGCGTCATCACGGGCGACGCCAAGGCCGTGACCAACGGCAACGGCAACGTGAAGGCCGCCTGGACGTGCAGCGGGTTCGCCAACCGGGTGACCACGAAGTACCCGCTGTGCCCGCAGGGCAGCCTGGTGCAGCGCGTCCTCGACTTCCCGAGCTGCTGGGACGGCACGAACACCGACAGCGCCAACCACCGCACCCACATCGTCTCCCCGCAGCGCAGCGGCGCCTGCCCGAGCGGGTTCAAGGCCGTTCCGCAGCTTCGGATGACGCTCACCTACGACGTGCCGGACGGCGAGCTGTTCGCGGTCGACGCCTTCCCGGACCAGAAGCACAACCCGAAGACCGACCACGCCGACTTCCACAACATCATGCCGAAGCGGCTCATGGACCAGGTCGTGAACTGCATCAACAGCGGACGCCGCTGCTGACAACGTCGAGTTGCGGAGTTTCGAGGGGCGCGGGGGTCCGCGAACCCTCGAAACTCCGCAACTGAACGGGTTCAGGCCCCGCGCCCACCGCCTGGAGGAACAGCGTGTTCACGTCCCGGCTCTGGTCGCGGAAACACAGCCCGCCTAAGGTTCGCCGGGTGCGCGCGAAGTGGATAAGCGTCTCGTTAGGCGCGGTGGCGGTGGTCAGCACAGCGGCGGTCGCGGTCGCCGTCCTCCGCACGGGCGACGCGGCGTGCGCGGCCACCCGCCGCGCCGTGCCAGCGCCGGGCGTCGCGTACACCGGCCAGGCCACCCACTACGAAGCCCACGGCGGGGGCGGCAACTGCTCCTACCCCGCGCCGCCGGCCGACCAGTTGTACGTGGCGCTCTCCCCCGGCGAGTACGCGGCGGCTGGCGCCTGCGGCGGCTACCTCGACGTGACCGGACCGAAAGGATCAGTCCGGGTCAAGATCATGGACCAGTGTCCAGAGTGCACAGCCGGCCACCTCGATCTGAGCAAGCAGGCGTTCGCGCGGATCGGCACACTCTCCGACGGCATCGTCAAGGTCAGCTACCGGCTCGTCCGCAGCCCGCGCGTGCCCGGCAGCCTGGCGTACCGGGTGAAGGAAGGGTCGTCGCAGTACTGGCTCGCGCTGCTGCCGGACAACCACGGCAACCTGGTTGCCCGGCTGGAGGTGCGCTCGGCCGGCGGCTGGGTTGCGCTGCGCCACGAGGACTACAACTACTGGATCGCGGAGAAGGGCGCCGGCCCCGGGCCGTTCAGCGTCCGGCTCACCGACATCTACGGCGCGCAGGTGGTGTCGTCGGGGATCGCGCTGCGTCCCGGTGTCACCCAACCGACCGGCCAGCGTGCGGGTAGCGGCCCGGCCAAAGCACCACGCCGCACACCGAGCCCGGCACCGCCGACCCGCACGGCCACCCCGACCCCACCCCGACCCCCACGCCGGCTCCGACCTCCCCGGCAGCGGCGCCTCCCACGACGGCGTCCACTTTGGCGGCGGCATCCGCCTGCAACTGAATTTGGTGGACCATGGGGTCGCGCTAGAAACTCCGGTGCTGCTATTAATTGACCCGAATTGTCGAGCCATATTACCGGCCTGACTCATTCTTGCCGCACCACTGCAAAGACCTGTTCGCCGAGTCTTAACCCGGCGGGGCTGCAAACTACGCCGCAAAGTCAATACGCTTGACCGCGACGGTGAAAGAGTGGCCAGGGGCGCGGCCTCTTATCACATTTCCGTGGTTCTCGGGGGCTACGAACCACACATCACGAAGACGGGGGAATTTCCTATGGCCTCGGCCATCATGATCGTCGTTTCTGCTGCCCTCTTCGGAATCGCTACAGTAACTCTCTGGTGGACTATGCACGCCTGGCGTACACCAGAAACGTTGGAGTCGACCCGTTTTCCGGCTCCGGACGGTGAGCACGAGCTGTCGTTCTCGCTGCTCGTCCCCGCCCGCCACGAAGAGGGCGTACTCGAACACACGGTCAATCGATTACTCGAATCGACGCATTCCGAGTACGAGATCATCATTATCGTCGGACATGACGATCCGGGTACTTCCCGGGTGGCTATTCGACTGGCCAACCAGTCACCCGAACGGGTGATCGTCATTACCGATAAGCATGAGGTGAAGAACAAGCCGAAGGCGCTAAATACGGCACTGCCGCACTGCCGCGGCGATGTCGTCGGCGTTTTCGACGCGGAAGACCAGGTACACCCCGAATTACTCGCCCACGTCGACCACGCGTTTCGCGCCACCGGCGCCGACGTCGTCCAGGGCGGCGTGCAGCTCATCAACTTCCATTCGAGCTGGTACAGCCTGCGGAACTGCCTGGAGTACTTCTTCTGGTTCCGCAGCCGGCTGCACCTGCACGCAGAGAAGGGCTTCATCCCGCTCGGCGGCAACACGGTGTTCGTCCGCACCGAGGTGCTGCGCGACGCCGACGGCTGGGACGGCGAGTGCCTCGCGGAGGACTGCGACCTCGGCGTACGGCTGTCCAGCAAGGGTTCCAAGGTCATCGTGGCCTACGACTCGGCGATGGTCACCAAGGAGGAGACGCCGGACACGCTCGGCGGCCTGCTCAAGCAGCGGACCCGGTGGAACCAGGGCTTCCTGCAGGTCCTGCGCAAGGGCGACTGGAAGCAGCTCCCCACGTTCTGGCAGCGGATGCTGGCCCGGTACACGCTGGTCGGCCCGTTCCTCCAGGCGTTCAGCGGCCTCACGATCCCGATCGGCATCTTCATCGCCCTCTTCCTCGACGTCCCGATCGGCGTCGCGCTGATCACGTTCATCCCGGTGCTACCCACCCAGGCCACGCTCGCGTTCGAGGTGGTCGGGCTGCACGACTTCGGCGCGCAGTACGGGCTGCGAATCAAGCCGATCCACTACGTGAAGCTCGTCGTCGGCGCGCCGCTGTACATGCTCGTGCTCTCCGTCGCGGCGCTCCGCGCGGTGTGGCGCGAGTGGACCGGCCGCAGCAACTGGGAACTCACCCGCCACGTCGGCGCCCACCTGCCGAACGTCCCCGAGGAGACGGCCGCATGACCATCCTTCTCGAACGACCCAGTGAGCAGCTCGCTCCCGCGCCCGTCGCGCCCCGGCCACCCCGGCGCGTGCCGACGGACGTCCTCGTCGTCGGCGGCCTGCTCCTGGTCGTGCTGCTGATCCAGGGGTGGAACATCACCGGGTACCCGGCCGTCAGCGACGACGAGGGCACCTACCTCGCCCAAGCGTGGGCGGTGCAGCATGGCAGCCTCGCCCACTACACGTACTGGTACGACCATCCGCCGGGCGGCTGGATCCAGCTCGCCGCACTGTCCTGGCTCCCGGCCGTGGTCGCCCCGGAGACGCTCGCGGTGGCGTCCGCGCGGCTGGTGATGTTGCTGGTCACGGCCATCAGCGTCGTGCTGCTGTACGTGCTGGCTCGCCGGCTTGCGTTCGCGCGGTGGTCGGCCGCCCTGGCCGTGCTCGTGTTCGGGCTCTCGCCGCTCTCGGTCACCCTGCAACGGCAGATCTACCTGGACAGCTTTGCCGTGGCCTGGGCACTCGGTGCGTTCGTCCTCGCGCTGTCGCCGCGCAAGCACCTGTGGCACCACGTCGCCGCGGGAGCCTGCGCCGCCGTCGCGATCCTGTCGAAGGAGACGATCCTCATCGTCCTGCCGGCGATCGTCGTCGCCGTCTGGCAGGGCACCGACCGGACCACCCGGAAGTTCTCACTCGCCGGGTTCCTGTGCGGCCTGGCCCTGGTCGGCGCTGTTTACCCGCTCTACGCCGTGCTCAAGGGCGAGTTGCTGCCCGGCGACGATCACGTCTCGTTGCTCGGCGCGATGCTCTTCCAGGTCCACGACCGGGCTGGCTCCGGCAGCATCTTCACCACCGGCAGCGGCGCCAACGCCCTCCTCGACTCGTGGCTCTTCTACGACGCGGTGCTGCTGGTCGGCGGCGCGATCGCCGTCACGCTGGCACTGGCCGTCAAGCGGCTGCGGGCCCCGGCGCTGGCGGGCTTCCTGCTCACGCTGGTGGCGATGCGGCCGGGCGGTTACCTGCCGGCGATGTACGTGATCCAGGCGCTGCCGTTCTTCGCGCTGAGCCTCGCCGGGCTGGTGGAGGTCGCCGGCCGGTACCTGCTCGCGGACCGGCGCGGTACCTGGGTTTACGGCCGCGAGGGGCGCCGGATCGTGGCCATCGCGTGCGCGGTCGCGGCGATCGGGTTCGTCGTCCCGCGCTGGTACGACGGCGACCGTACGGCGCTGACCACGGCGGCGAACCACCACTACGCCTCTGCCGCCGCCTGGATCGACGCCAACATCGCCGACCCCCGAAAGACCCGGATCGTCGTCGACGACGCGCTCTGGCTAGACGTGGTCGAGGCCGGCTTCGAACCACGGCATGGCGCGGTCTGGTTCTACAAACTCGACCTGGACTCCGCCGTCAGGGCCGAGTTCCCGAACGGCTGGCGCGACATGGACTACATCGTCTCCAGCCCCATCGTCCGGCAGAACCGCACCACCCTGCCCACCGTCGACACGCTGCTCGACCGCTCCACCGTGGTCAAGGCGTTCGGCACCGGCGAGGACCGCATCGAGGTGCGCAAGGTCAACGAGGAGGGCCAGTGACCACCATTGCCAGCCCCGACGGGTCATCCCCGCGGCACCTGCACCTGACGCCCCGCGTCTCCGTCGTGGTGCCGACGTTCAACGAGGCCGCCAACATCGACGAGCTGCTTACCCGGCTGGTCGCCGCACTGCCCGCCGACAGCGAGATCATCTTCGTCGACGACAGCGTGGACTCCACACCCGAGGTCATCACGGCCGCCGCACGCCGGTACCGGCTCCCGGTGCTGCTGCACCACCGCGACGAGCCGACCGGCGGGCTCGGCGGTGCCGTGGTCGAGGGGCTGCGGCTGGCCCGGGCGCCATGGATCGTGGTCATGGACGCGGATCTGCAGCACCCGCCGTCGCTGGTAGCGCAGCTGACGGCAGCCGGGGACGCCGCCCAGGCCGACCTGGTCGTGGCCAGCCGGTACGCGAACGGCGGCAGCCGCGCCGGCCTGGCCAACGGGTACCGCACGCTCGTGTCCGGAGCGTCCACGCTGGTCACGAAGGCGATCTTCACCCGGGCGCTACGCGGCATCAGCGATCCGATGAGCGGGTTCTTCGCGGTACGCCGCTCGGCTCTCGCGCTCGACGAGCTGCGGCCGCTCGGCTACAAGATCCTGCTCGAACTGGCCGTACGGTGCCGGTTCCGGCGGGTCGCCGAGGTGCCGTACTCGTTCGGCGAGCGGTTCGCCGGCGACTCCAAGTCCGGACTCGCCGAAGGGCTGCGGTTCCTGCAGCACCTGGTGACCTTGCGGTTGAGTGATGCGCGGGCGCGGATGCTCGTGTTCGGGGCGGTGGGGTTCTCCGGGTTCCTGCCCAACCTCGCCATGCTCTGGCTGCTCACCCACGTGGCCGGGATGCACTACCTGCCGGCCGCAGTGGTGGCGAACCAGGTCGGCATCGCCTGGAACTTCGTCCTGCTCGACGTGCTGTTCCACCACCGGCGCAGCCGGCGATGGCCACGACGGCTCGGCTCCTTCTTCCTGCTCAACAACGCCGACCTGCTGATCCGGATCCCGATGCTGGCGCTGCTCGTCGGGTATCTCGGGCTCGGGCTGCTCGCCGGTACGGTCATCACGCTCGTGGTGATGTTCCTGGCCCGGTTCCTCGTCACGGACCGGGTGATCTACGTGCCGAAGCCGGAGTCGCAGCCTGTGCTGGAGGCCTCGTGAACTGGTTTCGCGCACCAAGCCGCCTGCTCGCCGCTGCCGTCCTGATCGGACTCGCCTCGGTGCTCTCGCTGCTGCCCCCGGGGCCGGTCGCCCGCGCGGACGCCAACCTGGTCGGCAACCCGAGCCTGGAGACGCTCGACGCGACCGGGTTCCCCACCTGCTGGAGCAGGTCCGGCTGGGGGAACAACAACTTCACGTTCGCGGTGACCGATCAGGCCCACACGGGCACCCGAGCCATGTCGGTCACGGTCTCCGCGATCAGCGAAGGCGACCGCAAGGCGATGATGGTGGAGAACCCGTCGTGCGCGCCGAACGTCACGCCGGGCCACCAGTACGACCTCGGCGCCTGGTACACGAGCACGACGCCGAACACGGTCTTCACGGCGTTCCGGCACGACGTCGCGAACGGCTGGCAGTACTGGACCGACCTGGCGGCGCTGCCCGTCTCCAGCGTCTACCAGCGCGCCACCGTGCGGACCCCACCGGTCCCGCCGAACACCGACCAGATCGTCTGGGGCGTCACGATCTACGGAGTCGGCACCCTCACCACCGACGACTACTCCATGGTGGACGTCACGCTGCCCACCCCGGGTAACGCGTGCAGTGCCGGCAGTGCGTGCGCCAAGGGCGTCTGGCAGGTCATGCCGTTCGAGACACCCGTGCGCGGCATCCACGCGGCGGTACTCCACAACGGCAACGTGCTGCTCGTCGCCGGATCCGGCAACGATCCGGACGCGTTCGCCGCCGGCACGTTCACGTCGGCGGTGTACCAGCCGCAGACCGGGACGTTCGTCAACGTGCCGACGCCGGCCGACCTGTTCTGCTCAGGCCATACCCAGCTGCCCGACGGTCGGGTGCTCGTGATGGGCGGCAACAAGGACTACCCGGCCGCCGACGGGAGCCACGGGTACAAAGGGCTCGACGCGTCGTACCTGTTCGACCCGGCGACCAACACCTACCAGGCGACCAACAAGATGAACGACGGCCACTGGTACCCGTCGGCGACCGCGCTCGGCAACGGCGACGTGATCTCGCTCGGCGGGCTCGGCCCCGACTCCGGCGGCACCGTCGCCACCGAGTACTTCTCGAACGCGCAGCAACGGTGGCTGGCGCTCTGGGAGGCGAACCAGACGTGGTCGTTCTGGGGGCTCTACCCGTCGATGATGCTGATGCAGGACGGCCGGCTCTTCTACACCGGCAGCCACGTCTTCGGCAACGGCCTGCCCGGCACCGGAGCATCCATCTACGACTACGCCAGCGGCAGCATCACCGACATTCCCAGCCTTCAGTCCAAGGACCAGCGGGACCAGTCGGCCAGCGTGCTGCTCCCGCCGGCGCAGGACCAGCGGGTGCTCACGATCGGCGGCGGCAACATCGAGACCAATGTGGACGCCAACCGCTACACCGACATCATCGACCTGAAGCAGCCGTCGCCGGCCTACAAACCCGGGCCGCTGCTGCCGTCCGGATCTCTCGGCGGCGGGCAGCTGCAGACCGGCAGTCAGGGCAAGATGTACGTCTCGGCGGTGATCCTGCCGGACGGGAAGGTCTTCGAGACCGGCGGTGGCCTGCACAATCGCGCCGATCCGGTGTACGAGGCGTCGATGTTCAACCCGGCCACGAACGCGTTCACGCCGGGCCTGGCGACCGATCCCGTGCCCCGCACGTACCACTCGTCGGCGTTCCTGCTGCCGGACGGCCGCGTGATGGCCGTCGGCGACAACCCCGGCAACGGGACGTTCGACAAGCGGATCTCGATCTACTCGCCGCCGTACATCTTCAACGGGGCGCGGCCGCAGATCCTGACCGCGCCGACCGGCACCTGGGGATACGGCACGTCCCAGCGGATCACCGTCGACTCGCCGATCGTCAAGGCGTCGCTGATCCGGCCCGCAGCGGTGACGCACTCGTCCGATCCGAACCAGCGGTACGTGGAACTGCCGATGACCGTCAACGGTGGCCAGATCGATCTCCACCTGACCAGCAACCCGAACATCGCCCCGCCGGGCTGGTACATGCTCTTCACGGTCAACGCCGCCGGGGTGCCCTCCGTCGCGAAGTGGGTGAAGGTCGGATGAGGTCTCGCAAACTGCGCGGAGCGGCGCTCGTCGTCGCGGTGGCCGCCGCCGGCTGGCTCGTCACCGGATCCAGCGCGATCGGCGCGGCACCGCGTGGGTCTTCCACGCCTGCCGTGCCGGTGGCGAAGCCGCGCGCGGTGACCGCTTCTGCGCCGGGGCCGCACGTGCTCCCCTTCGCGCGGCAGCTACCGGCCACCCAAAAGGCGCCGACGAAGACCCGGCCGTCGGAGGTCGTACTCGAAGAAGGGTTCGACGGCTGCGACCACACCTACGGCAACCGGCACCAGTGCGTGCCGTGGACGTTCCCGCGCGGCACCCAATCTGGCTGTGACTGGCTGAAGGCGCACGAGTTCGGCATGGTACGGGTGCACGGCCGGGACCGGCACCGGCTCGACACCAACCGGGACGGCATTGCGTGCGGCCCGGGTGATACCCGCGGGCGTTAGGAGTGCTTGTTGGGTGGGATCGGCGAGTACCGCTCGCCGATCCCACCCAAAAGGGCCGCGGCGAACCGATGTTCGCCGCGGCCCTTCTACGACCAGCTCAGATCAGGTGGTCGAACTCGCCCTTCTTGGCGCCGTCGAGGAAGGCGCTCCACTCGTCGGAGGTGTAAAACAAGATCGCGCCGCTGGGGTTCTTGGAGTCTCGGACCGCCACCATCCCCGCTGCAGGGGCGACTTCGACGCACGCGCCATTGTGTGCACTACGAGTTGCTTTCTGCCAGGCAAGGCCTGGACGGGGATCGGTCAACGTGCTCTCCAGTGTGGTTGATGCCCCCCCGTTGTGGGGACATACGTCGAGGCCAGCGCCGGGGTTCAGCGCTGGTAGCTGCGTTCAATCAATCGGAACCGGGCGACGGAGTCTTTAGGCCCCAACGCGATGGAACGGAGGTCGTCGTAAACGTTCGTGTAGCGCTCGAGGTCGGCCGATCGTTCGAGGTAGACGTTGCCGACGAGGCCTTCGATGTAGACCACGTCGGCGCCGGTGGGCTCCTCCAGGATCATGAACGTGCTGTCCTGACCCGGATGCGCCCCTGCCTCGAACGGGATTAGTTGCACCGTGACATTGGGGAGTGCCGCGCGTTCGATGAGCGCGGCGAGTTGTTCGCGCATCACCTCTGGTCCGCCCACGACTCGGCGGACTGCGGCTTCGTCGATGATCGCGTGCAGCCTGGTCGGGCTCTCTCGGGTCAGGATCTCCTGCCGCTTGAGACGAGCGTCAAGCGACTGCTGCACCATGTCGGCGCCCAGCCGGGGCACCATCCCTTCGATCAACGCGCGGGCGTACTCCTGGGTCTGGAGCAGCCCGGGCACGAGCCCTGACTCGTAGTCACGGATCGACACTGCGGCCGCTTCGAGGCCGATGAAAGGTTTGTAGGGCAGGTCGAGCTCCTGCCACCAGGTTTGCTGCTTGCTCTCCTTGACCAGGGCCATGAGGTGTTCGCGCTCGGCGCCCTCGACCCGGTACAGCTGGCAGAGATCCCGGACGTCCCGGGGGTTCACCCCGCGACCGCCCGCGCCGGTCTCGATCCGGCTGATCTTCGCCGCCGAGCAGAGCAGCTCGTCTGCCACCTGCTCGACGGTGAGGTTGGCCTGCTGCCGCAGCTCACGGAGGCGAGCGCCGAGCTCGCGACGGCGAAGTGTCGGGGAGGAGTGCTCCACCACCCGGACCTCACCTCTCTCCCTGAACCTCAACAGCATCACAAACAGCTATACGGCAATCACCAACGGCAACGACGCTTGGGCAAGTACTAATGGCACTTGCCATCGTGCGCGATCTAAGCACAGCACGTCTCTCGCCACAAGCGCATCCCCCGGCGCGCAGTGTGCTCGTTAGGGAACTGAGATTTCCCTTGTAGCGGGCCTGCCGGACCATCCACACCGGACGTTGGCGCAAACCCATCGATCACGGCAGCCACAGGAGCCCCAGCAGGTGGCAAACACCGTGGGCAAACTCAGGTGGCAAATCACGAATGGCACTTGCCACGAGCGGTTCTCTCACTCATCCTGAGTGCGGAAGTGATGGCGGACACACCAGGGGATGCGGTAACCAGACTCTCAACGACGCGAGCCGCAGAACCCGGAGTAACGCGAGTCGAACGCGGACGGGAGGCGGTCGTCGGGAGAACCCCCATCAGAGCAAGGCCTTAGAGCCTTGACGAACAGAGGCGCCGCACGCGCCCGCGAGACATCGCGACGTTGCAGCGCCTCAGTCATCGAATCCGTCTGGCGAGTCACTCGCCAGAGCACCCGATCGAGCTGGGCCGATGTTGGCGCATCAACCCGGCTGGTGCATTGATCCCGTTCGTCTCCAGCGAAGACTAGAGGGGTGCACCGTGTTCCAGTTTATCACTCACAAGGTCGAAAAGTCCCTCCTCGCCAGGTTGGAAGGGTGGACCCGCCGCGCCGGCGCGGCGTTGTTCGCCAAGCCGGACGCCCAGGCGATCCGCAACGGCTGGACCGTCACCCAGCGCCGCGGCGGCCTGTCGCGGACCTACCGTGACCCACGCTTCGACCTCCTGATCCGCTGCACCTCCTGCGGCGGCTCCGGGTTCAACCACACCGCCGCCCGTGGCGCCTGCGCGACCTGCGGCGGCTCGGGCCGGCTCGTCCGCACCACTCATGCCGAGCCGGCGCGGAGGTGATGACGATGATCGGCTCCCGCGCGTACCGCAGGAGCGAAGGCAACGTCGTCGCCGGGCTCGAGCAGATCCTCGTCACGGTGGCCCGACCGAACCCGATCGTGCTGCCGTGGCGGTGGCGCTATGAGGTGGCGCTGGCCGCGCTGATCGGAGTACCGATAGCGGCGCTGGTACAGGCGGTGGGGGCAGCGGCGGCCGTCGCGCTTGCTGCGGCGGTCGCCCTCACCGGCGGCATCGCGCTGAGCCTCTCGCCGGCGCTGCGGCGCTTTGCTCGCGCCCGGGCGTGGTGTGTGATCACGCCCCACCGGGTACGCGCCGGATGTGCCCAGGCGCGCATCCACTCCCGTCAGGGCCGGTTGCCGTTCGTCCTGCTGACGAGCGCTGCGCCGTACGGCGAGCGGGTGCTGCTGTGGTGCCGGGCCGGGACGTCCATCGAGGACTTCCGGTCGGCGCGCCCGATCCTCACGGCCGCATGCTGGGCCGCTGAGATCCAGGTGACGTCGAGCCGGCGCCACTCGCAGCTGGTCATCCTCGACGTGATCCGCGGGGATCGGCCAGGGCGGCCGGCGGGCCAGCGGCCACCGCGTCCTGCTGGGCAGCGGCCGCCGCGGCCGATCGAGCTGCCACCGGCCCCGATAGAGCCCGCGCCGGGCGGTGACGACCAGCCTGTCCATGCGCCGATGATCCCGGCGCCGCGTCAACCGGTCGAGTAGTCGCCCGTGGCCCTTGTTGATGAAGGTGCCCTTCATAGCGCCACAGCCGTATGAGGGGCACCTTCATCACGTGGCAACTAGCCGCGCCACATCGCTTTCCGTCACGCGACAATCGTTTCTAATCGACTAAAACGGGGCGTATCGTCCGCGCGAAACCACACACACGGGGGCAGCCGAGAGGAGGTCCCGATGAGTCGCCGTCGGGCACGCTGGACGATCGTCGCGGGCATCACCGCCGCACTGCTGCTGAGCGGGGTCGGTAGCGCGGGCGCCGATCCCGTCGTCACCCCGCAGAGCGTCATCTGGGAGGCCGATCCGGCGCGCGGCACCAGCGTCTTCCAGAGCCTGGAACGGGCGCCGGGCACGATCACCGTCGCCGACGATCCGAAGGGCGTCTACGGCCGGTCGTTCCGCTACGAGACCTGGGACAACGCCGACGGGAAGAAAGAGCGGTGCGAGAGCAAGGGCCACCGCCGCCCGGACGGCTCGGTCTTCACCTACAACCAGGAAGGCGCCACGTACTACGTCGGTTGGCGGTCGCTGTGGGACCCGATGCCGATCACCCGTGGCCGGTGGACCGCGTTTTGGCAGCTCCACTGGTACGGCGCCGGGCCGGGCGGCGGCCCGATGACGCTACGCACGCTCGGCGACGGCAAACTCCACCTGCAGTACGTCGCCCCGAACGGCTCGCAGGACCGCAATATCTGGTCGACCGCGTTGCCGCTCGGTAGCTGGAACAGCTTCGTCGTGGCGGTGAAGGTCTCCAAGAGCGCGTCGGTCGGATACATCGAATTCTGGTTCAACGGAATGAAGCAGCGCTTCGTCAACGGCGCCGACCGCTACCCGGGCGCCACGCTCAAGGGCGATTACTTCACCAACAAGTGGGGCGTCTACCGCTCGGGCCCGAACAGCGGCCGGGCCAGGGCCTACCTCAACCACGCGCGGGTCGGCACGTCGTACGAGGACGTCGCGCCCTAACGCCCGAGGCCGTCGAGCACTGCCGCGCCCGGCAGACCGGCCAGGACCGTGCCCGCGATGATCAGCTTCGAGCGGCGCACCCCGCTGCCTATCACGACCGGACCGGCGGCGACCACCCCCGCATCGACGAGGATCGGCCACGCGTCAGGCAACCCCACCGGCGTGATCCCGCCGTACTCCATACCGGTTTCCGCAACGGCGTAGTCCATCGGCGCGAACGACGCCTTCCTGGCACCGAGGTGCCGCCGGACCAGCCCGTTCACGTCCGCGCGGGTGGTGGCAAGCACAACGCACGCGGCGTAGCTCGACTCGCCGCCGCGACGCCCCTCCACGACCACGCAATTCGCCGACTCCGCCAGCGCCACCTGGTACCGCTCGCAGAACGCGGCGGTGTCGGCGAGGTCCGGATCGATCTCGGCGACGGCGACTTCCGCCGCCAGCGCCTGCGGCCACGAGTCCAGCGCGGCGATGACGGGCGCGGCCAGCAGGTCGGGCCGGCTCAGCGCCGGGACGGCGTCCAGGATCCCGATACGTGCTCCCATCCGGCAGAGCCTAGGCGCCCGGACGGCCAACGACCCGCCGGCCCCACCATGCGGAAGCGCCGCCTGATACGGCTTACTTGGCGGTGCACGATATTCCAGATTCGCCGCCGGTCATCCACTAGCGTGGACGGTCGGAGGCGAATCTGTGGCGGGTGACAACGAGACGCCGGCGGCGATGCGTGCTGCGGCAACGGCACTGCTCGACAGCCTCGACAGCGGGCTGAAGCACCAGGCCAACCTTGCCTTCTCCGACGAGAAGATGCGCCGCTGGATCGAGTACCGCCCGGAGCCGCGCCCCGGCGCCTGCCTCGCCGACCTCGATCTCGCCAGCCGCAAGGCGGCCCACCGGCTCCTCGCCACCGCCCTGAGTCGGCACGCGTTCGCGCAGGCCATGACCATCGTCAGCCTGGAAGAAGTGCTCGACTCGGTCGAGGCCGGGCGCCGCGGCCGGCACAGCGGCGACTACTGGGTCGTGGTGTTCGGCGACCCGGGCGGCGACGAGCGCTGGGGCTGGCGGTTCGAGGGCCACCACCTCTCGGTCACGATGACCCTCGACGGCGACGCGGTCTTCCCCACCCCGGTCTTCCTCGGCGCGAACCCGGCCCGGATTGACTACGCCGGACGGCCGGTGGTCCGTCCGCTGGCGCCGGAGGAGGACCTCGCCCGCGCGCTCCTCGACGCGATCGGGCCGGACGGGCGAGCGGACGCTGTCGTGGCGACCACCGCACCGGCGGACATCCACAGCTCGGTGAACCCGCGCGCCGAGCCAGCGATCGCACCGCTCGGGGTGAGCAGCCGCCGGCTCGGCCCCACCGCCCATGCGCTCCTGGACCACCTCGTCGCCGCCTACCTCGACCGTCTCCCCGCGGACCTCGCCGCGCGCGAGTCGGCCCGGCTACACGGTGCCGAGCTGCACTTCGCCTGGGAGGGGTCGCTGCACCCCGGCGCCGGCCACTACTACCGGATCCAGGCGGACGACCTGCTCATCGAGTACGACAACACGGCCAACAACGCCAACCACGCACACACCGTGCTGCGCCGGCCGCTCAGCGACTTCGGCGGTGACGTGCTCGCCGCGCACAGGTCCGAGGCACCACACGCGACGGCATTAGGAGAGGGGCGGTTGCTATGACGGGCCGGTCCGCCCACGATGGGCCCATGCGCTGGCTCTCGGTGGGCGTCTCCACCGAGCAGGATTCCCACGCGGCGGGTACGGCGGCGGCCAGTCAGGCGCTCGCCGGGCGTACCGCCGCGCTGCTCGTCGTCTTCGCCACCGCGCACCACGATCCGGTCGCCGTGCTCGCCGCGATCAACGCGGTCTCCGGCGGCGCCCCGCTGATCGGCTGCTCGTCGTCGGCGGTCATCACGGCGTCCGGCCCGACGAACTGCGGCGTCGTGGTCACCGCGATCGGCGGTCCCGGGTTCTCCGTCGCCACGGCGGGAGCGACCGGCGCCGCCAGCCGGCAACGAAAGGTCGGGGCGGAGGTCGCCCGCAGCGCCGTCTCGGTCGAGGAACGGCCGCACCAGGTGCTGATACTGCTCACCGACGGCCTTGCCCAGGATCAGGAGGAGATCCTCAGCGGCGCGTACGACGTCGTCGGCGCCAGCATCCCGCTGGTCGGCGGCACCGCCAGCCCCGACCCCGTGGTGCGCCGGACGTTCCACTTCCACGACAACCAGGTACTGACCGACGCCGTGGTCGGCGCGACGCTCGCCTCCGACGGGCCGCTCGGCATCGGGCTGCGGCATGGCTGGCGCAAGGTCGGCGAGCCGATGATCGTCACCCGGAGCCAGAACGGGCAGGTCTACACGCTGGACGACAAACCAGCCCTGGACATGTATCTGGGGCGGCTCGGGGCGCCGGCCGAGGCCTACAGTGATCCCGTGGCGTTCGACGAGTTCGCTCGCACCCGCCCCATCGGGGTGCGCCGGCGCAGCGGCGAGGAGGTGCGCAACGTGAGCTCCGTCGAACACCTCCAGGAGGGCTGGCTGCGGTCCAGCGGCGAGATCCCGGAAGGCGGCCTCGTCTGGCTGATGGAGGGCGACGAGGAATCCGTGCTGGACGCCGCCACCGGTGCGTGCCAGGCCTCGATCGATGCGCTGGACGGCGCGGAGCCGATCGGGTTCCTCGCGTTCGACTGCGTCTCCCGGAGCAGCCTGCTGGGCGAGGGCGGGACGAAGATCGAGGTAGAACGCCTGGCGCAGGAAGCCGGCGGTACACCGGTGGCCGGTTTCTACACCTGGGGCGAGATCGCTCGCACCCGCGGCATCAACGGCTTCCACAACCAGACGCTGGTCATCCTCGCGGTGAGCTGATGCTGCCCTCCGCGACCGCCGTCTCCGCCCAGCACCTTGCCGAGTTCCTCGCGGTGGTGTCGGCGGTTCCGGATGGCGCGGCCGCCACCCGGGCCGCGGTGGAGCGGGCGGCGCGGGTGCTGGAGGCGGAGGTCGCGGCGGTCGTCGCCGACGGCATGGTCGTCACAGCGGTCGGGTTCCTCGCCGGCCGGGTGCCCGAGGAGGTGCTGACCGAGATCGCGGGCGGGCTGCGCGGCGCCCTCGACGTCCCCGGCGCGGGCCGCTGCCACGCGGTCGCCGCCCCGCTGCGTACTCCGGAGCCGGCCCAGCTCGTGGTCGCCCGTTCCGGCGAGGACGGCTTCACCGTCGACGAAGTCAGCCTTATCCGCGGCATGGCCCGCGTGCTGGAACTGACGCTGGGCACGCTGCGGACGCTCGCCGCCGAACGCCGCCAAGCCGCCGAGAACGCCCGGCTGCTGACCACCCTCCAGGCGCGGCAACGGCTGCTGGAACATCTCTCCACCATCCAGCGTGCGATCGCGCGGCGCGCCCCGCAGTCCCAGATCTTCGATGCCATCACGTCCGGCGCGCAGGAGCTGATCGGCGACGACGCCGCCGGGCTGCGCCTCGTCGACACCGACGATCCCGCGATGCTGCTCCTGGTCTCGCACCAGGGTCTGCGCCCCGAACTGGCCAAGCG
>Ga0184623_10000056_pt1 | contig 41564 bp, 42 predicted proteins | sample PLM1_100_b1_FD_133138 | JGI IMG/M metagenome (GOLD analysis project Ga0184623, IMG submission 133138) | Groundwater sediment microbial communities from an aquifer in East River, Colorado, USA - PLM1_100_b1 | ecosystem: Environmental > Terrestrial > Soil > Riparian zone | place: USA: East River... | reverse complement strand
TCACGGTATGAACTTGTGCCGCCACCGGCACCGAACACGGTCGCCAGACCGGCGACGCTTGGGGCGTGTCAGGTGCGGTTGCAGCTGTCGATGTTGTTGCTGCCCAGCACGGCCCGGCTGAACTTCTGCGCCGCGAAGTTGACCTCATTGGTCGCCTTCGAGCACGAGAAGACGCCGAAGGTCGTGGGCCCGTGGGCGGACTTCGCCGCCTGGAAACTGGCCACGACCTTGTTGAGTGCCTCGTCCCAGCTCGCGGGGCGCAGCTCGGCGCCCTTCGAGTCGCGGACGAGTGGCTGGGTCAGTCGAACGTAGTTCATCGGCACGGGTGTGCCTCCTGCGGAACGACGACCTCGTGAGTGTACTGCGGGAGCGGCGAGCCCTTGGCGAGCCGCTGGCGCCGCCAGTCGGCCGGTCGAACGCGGACCCGGCGCGGCGCGGGCCGGTGGTCCGGCGGATCGCCCTTCAGGCCGCGCGCGAGCAATTCGTCGTATCCGGCGATCTTTCGCTCCACCAGTTCGAGGGCCGTCACCAGTTCGCTCAGCTCATGTCGCCCTCGCTGAACCGCCGATGCCCGCTCTTCGATCGCGCAATGCCGGGCAGGATGCCGATCTTTTCGTAGTAACGCAGGATGTCGCGGCTCACGCCCGTTTCGGCTGAAGCGCCCTGGATGGTTCGTGTCATCGTCATGGGCAAACGCTACAACTTGGAGTCCACTCCAAGTCACGCATTCGACCGAACAATAGGGGCTTGACTTTGAGCACGCTCCAAGGGGCAGGCTGGGATCCGACCTTCTCTCAGTAGATCGGAGCTTCGATGGCGCGTGGAGTTGATCGACACACAGCGGAGGAAGGCCAATACGCCTGTCGCGGTGTGCCCGCCCGACCCACGATCGCACCGGGCCGGCGCCTGGTCAAACGTATAGGGAGCTCGTTCGTGGAGGTCGTCGAATCGGTGCGCGCCTTAGCGGCGCCATCGCCGCTCGAAGGCCGACGCCTCGTCGATCCCAGGGCGTCCTGGCGGGACGGAGGCCCGAACCCTCGCTCAGGCCGCTGATCGAAATAGTTCCGCTTGGTTGGAAGCATCGGAGGGTTCGGCTGTGAGGCGGGAAACTTGTTTCAGGCCAGCGGCTGGCCGACCTCGCGGCGCGCCTTTCGGACGATGCGGATGAAGCTGCGGAGGTGGGCCAGTGGGCGGATATGCGACGGCTCGCCAACGTAGATCGTGCGGATCGGGACCCAGGCGATCGTGCCGCCCACGCGGATGCAGGTCGTGATCATCTCGACCTCGAACTCGAAGCCGCCCTCGGCGCTCTCCAGCGTCGCCTCCATGATCCGCCTGCTCACGAGCCGATAGCCCGACTGGTTGTCCGGGATCGGCCGGCCGACTGCCCACGAGAACGCCCGGCCGCCGAGCACGTTCGAGAGGCGGCGGATAGGCGGCATCGCCCGGAAATTGCGGCGGCCGATGACGAGATCAGAGCGTGGTTGCGCCGCCCAGGCTGAGAGGAACGCGGGGATCTCGGCCGGGTCGTGCTGGCCATCGGCATCGAGCGTCAGGACGGCGTCGGCCCCGTCGGTGAGGGCTCGCCGGAACCCGGCCCGGAGTGCGGCACCCTTGCCCTGGTTCGGTCGCTGCTCGATGACGGTTGCCCCTGCCGCCCGAGCCTGCGCGGCGGTGTCGTCCCGGGAACCGTCGTCGACGACGAGGACGGGCAGGTGGGCGGCGGCGCCCCGAACGACATCGCCGATCCGCGGCGCCTCGTTGTAGCCGGGGATGACGGCGACGATCACTCCAGGCCGACCCCGGCCCCCTCCTCCACGCGGCCGACCCGCCAGGCGTCGACGCCTGCATTTTCGAGAGCCGCCTGCACGACGGCCAGCCGCTCCACGGGGATCGCGGCGAGGAGCCCGCCGGACGTCTGGGGATCGTGGGCGAGGGTCACGAGCTCGGCGGCCACGCCGTCGCCAACGCTCAGAGCTGGCAGGACAAATCGGCGGTTGTGGGCCGCGCCGCCGGTCTCGACGCCCGCTCGGGCGAGATCGAGCGCCCCCGGAAGCGCCGGCAACCTCGCAGCGTCGAACACGAATCGGGTGCCCGATGCTCGGGCCATCTCCAGGCCGTGCCCCAGCAGCCCGAAGCCGGTCACGTCCGTGGCGCCGGCGATCCCGTTGGCGACGAGGACCTCCGACGCCGCTCGGTTCAGGGTTCGCATCTGGTCGATCGCGCCGGCGAAGTCGGGTTCGGTTGCCTTGCCCTGCCGATGGCCGCTGACGAGCAGCCCTGTTCCGAGACGCTTCGTGAGCAGCAACACGTCGCCAGGCCGCGCGCCCCCCTTCCGAAGCAGCCGGTCAGGGTGTGCTGCACCGATCACCGCCAGTCCGTACTTCGGTTCCGCGTCGCGGATCGTGTGGCCACCGGCAAGCGTCCCGCCGGCCTCGCGGACCTTCGACGCGGCACCCTCGAACACGGCCGCGAGCGTGTCCCGCGGCAGTTCTTCGGGAAAGGCCGCGATCGAGAGCGCGAAGAGGACGCGGCCGCCCATCGCGAAGACGTCGCTGAGGGCGTTCGCCGCGGCGATCTCGCCGAACGTCCGCGCGTCGTCGACGAGCGGCGGGAAGAAGTCGAGCGTCCCGATGATCGCGAGCTCGTCCGAGACCCGATATGCGGCGGCATCGTCGGGCGGCGTCAGGCCGGCAATGAGCTCGTCGGGCGCGGCGGGGACGCCAGGCCCGACACCCAGCCCGGACAGCGCGTCGGCCAGGAGATCCGCGCCAAGCTTCGCCGCACAGCCCCCGCAATCGGTAAGTTCGGTCAGCCGGATCGGCGGCAAAGTCTCAAGAGCGCTCATCAGGCGAATGATAGGCGCAGCGTCGTGCAATGCCGTCGCTCGCCCGACTGCGTTCGTCGCGGATGGATACGCGGGAGCACGACTGCGTTCGTCGCGGATGGGCGGTCAGGCGAAGGCGAAGGGGAGCACCGCAGCGAGCGGGCTTGAAGGCCCGTGAGCGAGGAGCGCGGCCTTCAACGCCCGCATGACCGTCCAAGCGCGACAGCCCTCGACTGCGACTACTATCCCGTGGGAGTGGTTGGGTCCCGGTGGGCCCCCTGGTCTTCAAAACCAGTGGCGCGGCGCCAGGCGCGGCGCAGTGGGTTCGACTCCCATGCGCTCCCGCCAGGAGGATCGATGTCGTCCGAGACCCGTCCCCACCCGCCGAACGTCGAGGTCGTCGCGGCCGCGGCCCGGGCGAGGCTGGGCGAGGGACGCAGTCCCGAAGCGATAGTCGACGTCGCGCGCGCGGTCGTGGCGGCGGAACGGGACCGCCTAGTGTCCGGCGAGGAGCCGCGTGCCGTGGATGCCCTCGCCGACGAGGTGGCCTCACGACTCCACGGTTTCCGCGGGCAAGCGCTCACCGCGACGATCAACGCGACAGGCGTCATCGTCCACACGAATCTCGGGCGGGCACCCTGGCCGCAAGCCGCGATCGAGGCCGCCGAGGCAGCCGCGCGCGACTACCTCCTACTCGAGCTCGATCGTGATTCTGGGCGCCGCGGGGCGCGATTCCGAGCGGCCGAAGAGCACCTCATTGCCCTGACGGGAGCCCAGGACGCGCTAGTGACGAACAACAACGCGGCGGCGGTCGCCCTGGCGGTCGGCCTCGCCGGGCGGGGTGGCGCTGTCGTCGTCGGCCGCGGGGAGCTGGTCGAAATCGGCGGCGGCGTCCGGATCCCCGAGATCATCCGACGGGCCGGGGCAAAGCTGGTCGAGGTCGGGACGACGAACAGGACCCGTGCCGAGGACTACGAACCGCCGCTCGCCGAGGGCCGTACCCGGGTCGTTCTCCGGGTCCATCCCTCGAACTTCCGCCAGACGGGCTTCACGGAGACGCCGGATCCTCGGACGTTGGCCGATCTGGCCCACGCCCACGGAGCGATCGTGGTCGACGATCTGGGCTCGGGCGCGCTCCTGCCGACCGAGCGCTTTGGCCTGGCCCACGAGCCGATGCCCGCCGAACGCTTGGCCGACGGGGCCGACCTCGTGACGTTCAGCGGCGACAAGCTGGTCGGCGGCCCTCAGGCCGGCCTCGTCGTCGGCCGGGCGGACCTGATCGCGCGCATTCGGCGCGACCCGCTGGCGCGGGCGATGCGGCCCGACAAGGTGACGCTCGCCGCGTTGGCTGCGACGCTCGGCCTCTATCGGTCCGGCCGGGCGGAGGCGGAGATCCCCGTCTGGCGGATGATCGCTGCCGCTCCGGAAGCCCTCCGCGGACGGGCGGAAGAGCTCGCCGGGCGGCTCGCCGGAGCGGTCGAGGTCGTGGCGACGGAGGCGACGGTCGGGGGCGGTTCGCTGCCGGGCGAGACGCTGCCATCGTTCGGCCTGGCGCTGCGTGGCCTGTCGGCCGGTCGGACGCTTGCCGCCCTACGGCGAGGGAGCCCCGCAATCGTGGGTCGGATCGAGGGCGGTCGGGTGATCCTCGATCTGCGGACGATCGATCCCGGGCGCGATGTGGAGCTGGCAGGGGCAATCGGCGCAGTTCTTGGCGCCACCGAGCCGTCATGACCGTCGTCATCGGGACCGCGGGCCACATCGATCATGGCAAGACGACGCTGCTTCGGGCCTTGACGGGAATCGACGCGGATCGACTACCGGAGGAGCGGCGGCGGGGGATGACGATCGACGTCGGCTACGCTCACCTCGATCTGCCGGACGGCACGCAGCTCGATTTCGTCGATGTTCCGGGGCACGACAGGCTCGTGGGAAACATGCTCGTCGGGGCAGGCGAGATCGACGCCGTCCTCCTCGTCGTGGCGGCCGACGACGGCCCGCGGCCACAGACGATCGAGCACCTGGAGCTGATCGACGCGCTTGGTATAGCCGACGGCCTGGCCGTGATCACGAAGGCCGATACGGTCACACCGGATCGGGCGGCGCAGGTAGCCGCCGCAACGCGCGACCTCCTCGACCGAACGAGCCTCGCCGGTGCCCCCGTCCTGGTGGTCTCGGCGTCCACGGGCGCGGGCCTCGGCGAGCTCCGGTTGGCGCTGGCGGCGCTCGTGGGCCGCGTCCTTGACCGGGGGCTGCCCGGCGGCCCAGCGCGACTCGCGATCGATCGAGTGTTCAGCGTCAAGGGTCGCGGCGCCGTCGTCACCGGGACGCTCCGCGGCGGCTCGATCGAGCGGGGAATGACGCTACGCCTGCTCCCAGGCGGTGGCGAGGCACGGGTCCGCGAGATCCAGGTTCATGGCGAGACGGTCGATCGAGTGGCCGCGGGCGGCCGAACAGCGTTCAACGTGGGCGGCGTCGGGCCGGAGGATCTCCACCGCGGGATGGTCCTGACCGCGCCAACGGCCGCGGATCGGGCCGCCGCGCAGGCCGTCGCGACCGACCGGCTGCTCGTTGCCCTCCGCCCGGTTGCGGACTTCGCCGGAGGTGTTTCGGGCATCCCGGCCGATCGGATGCGGGTCCGGCTCCATACCGGCACCGAGCAGGTCGGCGCGGTCGTCGGGCGGAGCGGCCGGGATTCCGCCGGGCTGCCGGGTGGGGAGGTCGCCGCGATCCTCCGGCTCGAGCGTCCCGTCGCCGTCGCGGCGGCGGATCGGTTCGTCCTTCGCCGGCCGTCGCCCGGTGGAACACTGGCCGGCGGCCGGATCCTGGATGCCATGCCACCGCGCGGCGTGTCGCGGCGGCGGATGACCCCCGAACGCCTGGCCGCCCTTGCCGCGGCCGCCACGGAAGACGCCGCCGAGTCCGCGCGGGTCGACCTCCATGGAGCCGTCCCCGGGAATCCCGCGAGGCTCGCGGACGGTCTCGCCGCCGCGCTCAGAGCGGACATCCTCGCCGACATCGCCGCCTCCGGAGAATGGCTGTCAATCGCCGACGTGCGGGCGCGCGGCGCATTGACCCTCCGCCGGCTCGTCACGCTGTCGGCGGCGGACGCGCGTGCCGTCGTGACGAGCGTCGTGGAGGACCTCGTTCGCGAGGGCCGGTTGGCGCGCGATGGCGATCGGATCGGGGCGGCGGGCCGTGCGCCGGCAGGGCCCGGGCCGGAGACGCTGGCCGCGATGACCCGCCTCGAATCGGCTCTCGACGTCCCTGCGCCGCCGTCCCTCTCGGAAGCCGCCCTCGCTGCGGCGTGCCCGCTCGACGGCATCCGGGCGCTCGAGTCGGCCGGTCGGATTATCCGCCTCGACGACGATCTGGCTTATGCCACGGAGGCCTACCGCCGGCTCGAGGCGCGCGCCGTCGAGCTGGCGACGGCGTCGCCGCTTGCTCCTGCCGCCCTGCGCGACGCAACGGGCACGAGTCGCAAGTACGTCATGGCGATCCTCGAGGACCTGGATCGTCGGGGCGTCCTGCGCCGAACGCCGGCCGGCCACGTGCCGGGTCCGCGCGCCGCCGCCTCTACCCGGCCGTGAGCGACTCAGACACCGGCGCCATCTCGGGAATCATCCTGGCCGGCGGTCGGGCGAGCCGATTCGGGTCCGACAAACTGACAGCGGCGTTCGACGACGTCCCACTTCTCGATCGCGCGGTTGCGGCAGTCGCCGCCGGCTGCTCGGAAGTCATCGTCGTCCTCGCCCCGGACGACGATCGCGAGCTGCCAGTCGCGGCGGTGCCGGTCCGACGGGTGTTCGATCCTGCGCCTCACCGCGGGCCGCTCGTCGGCCTGCTCGCGGGACTCGAGGCGGCGCGCGAGCCAATGGTCCTCGTCGCCGGAGGCGACATGCCGACGCTGTCACGCGACGTCCTGGCGGCCCTCACTCGGGCGCTTACCGCGGCCGAAGCCTGGGCAGATGCCGCGGTCCTCGTCCAACGCGGGGTGGCTCAGCCCCTACCCGCCGTCTTCCGCAACGGGGCCGCGACCCAGGCCGCCCGCCGCGTCATCGCCGACGGCGAACGGAGCCTCGTCGCGCTCCTCCGCGCCCTGCCGACCCGGGAGCTAGCAGAGGGCGAGTGGCGCGGCCTCGATCCCGACGCGGCCACCCTCCGCGACATCGATCGGCCGGAGGATCTCCCGGAATCGTCCCGGACATGACGAACGCGCCCGCCGGAGGGACGGACGCGTTCGTGGGAGGTGGGAGCAGGAGCCGGGAGGTCAGCTCCGGTATGGGTAGTCGGTGAGCGTCGGCAGGGACGGGCCCTCCGCCGAGCTGGTCAGGATCGACCGAACGCTCGTCAGAGCGGCGATCCGGCTGGCGCTCCGGCTGCCGGAGCGCTTGGCCTGCTTCGCGAGGCGGTTCGCCGCGGCTTCGGCCTGCAGCTCGTTCTGGTGGCTCTTGACGTAGATCATTGCGGGGCTGTTCACGTCAGGTCTCTCCTTTCCGGATCCCGTTGGTCGGGATCGCACTGAGAGCATGCCCCGCGGCCCTCGCGCGGCCCACCGTCGCGCGACGTCAATTCGTCTACGTCATTCGGCCGATGTTGATCAGCCGCCGAGCGCCGGATCCTCGAAGACGGCTTCGCCGCTGACGAACGTCGCTAGGACCCGGGCATCCCCAATCGGGCCCGCGTCGGGGGCGAACAGGTCGCGGTCGACGACGGCGAGGTCCGCCAGCTTTCCGGTCGCGATCGTGCCCGTCTCGTCGTCGAGGTGATTCACATACGCCGACCCCAGCGTGAACGCCTGGATTGCCTCTTCGAGCGTCAGCCGTTCGTCCGGCAGGAATGGCCGGGCGGTATCGCGCGAGGTCGGGTAGATCCGGGTCACGGCCACCTCGATCTCGAGGAGCGGATTCGGCGTCGTGACGCTCCAGTCGGATCCCATCGCGAGGCGAGCGCCAGAACGCAACAGGGACCCGAAAGGGTACTGCCAGCCGGACCGCTCCGGCCCGAGGATCGGGATCGTCAGCTTATCCATGTTCGTCTCATGGCAGGCCCAGAGCGGCTGGGCGTTCGCGACGGCGCCGAGCGGGCCGAACCGCGGCACGTCGTCGGGGTGGATGACCTGGATGTGGGAGATGTGCGGCCGGGTGTCGGTCATGCCGTTCGCGCGGCGGGCAGCCTCGATCGCATCGAGAGCGACACGGACCGCCCGATCCCCGATCGCGTGGAAATGGACCTGCAGCCCCGCCGCGTCGAGGCCGGCGACGTTCTCCCGTAGCGGCTCGGCCTCGACGAAATCGATCCCCCGATTGGTCGTGGGCCGGCCGTCTCGATCGAGGTACGGATCGATCATTGCGCCGGTAAACGTCTCGAGGACGCCGTCGAGCATGATTTTCACGCTGTTCGCACGCAGCCGACCGGATGATCCGGTTGCCGAGCGTGCGACGAGCTCGTCGACCTGTTCGGCGCCCTTCGTGCGCTCCCACCAGAGGGCCGCTTCGACGCGCGCGGTCAGCAGCCCCGTGTCCGCCGCGCGGCGGTAGACCGCGAGGTTGTCCGGGGTGACGATCGCATCCTGCCAGGCCGTGATCCCGAGCGAGTGGAGGTAGGCCTGCGCGAGCTGGAACGCGGCCAGCCATTCGTCGGGTCCGGGGACCGGCAGGAGCAGCTCCACGAGATCCACGGCGCCCTCGTGGAGAGCGCCGGTCGGCGTGCCGTCCGGGTCCCGCTCGATCCGTCCGGCGGTGGGGTCGGGCGTATCGCGCGTGATCCCGGCGAGCTCGAGGGCCCGGCTGTTCACCCAGGCCGAGTGCCCGTCGCGGTTCGGAAAGAACCCTGGCCGATCCGGCAGGGCGCCGTCGAGCTCCTCGCGCCGCGGCAGGCCGCCCGGGAAGTCGCCCATGTACCAGCCGCTCCCGATGATCCAGTCGTCGCCCACATGCTCGTCGGCATAGGTCCGGATCGTCGCCAGCACCGCCTCGCGACCCTCGGCCTCGCGCAGATCGCACTGCATCTGGTCCATGCCGCCCGAAAGCGGATGGACGTGGGCGTCCTGGAAGCCGGGAAGGAGCAGCCGCCCACCGATGTCTATGACCCGGGTCGTCGGGCCGATCGCCGACGCGATCTCGTGGGCGCTCCCGACGGCGGAGATCCGATCCCCGTGAACGGCGACCGCCTCCGCTCTCGGCCGCCCCGGGTCGACCGTATGGATGTGGCCCCCGGTGAAGACGATGTCGGCGGGTCGTTCTGGCATTACCGCCACGATGGCACACGCCGCCCGGTTGCCGCAGCACGGCCCACCGCGCGGAACGGGCCGCGTAGACTCTCGAGATGGCGACCGTTCACCTCCTGCACGCGGGTTACATCCGCGAGAACGGGACGAGGGTCGGGAGCAGCATCACGTTTGTCCGGGATGGGGACGCGCTGATTGTGGTGGACCCGGGCCTCGTCGCCTCTCGCGGGCTCATTCTCGAGCCGCTCGCGGGGCTGGGCGTCGCCGCGGAGGCGGTGACTCACGTCTTCCTGAGCCACCATCACCCCGATCACACGATGAACGTCGCGCTGTTCCCGAACGCCGAAGTCATCGACTTCTGGGCTCGTTACCGGGACGACCTGTGGCTCGATCATGGCGGCGACGGCTGGGGCATGACGCCCCACGCCCAGCTGTGGCTGACGCCCGGCCACTCCGAGGAAGATGCGTCGCTCATCGTCGACGCCGACGATGGCGTCTACGCGATGACCCATCTCTGGTGGCGGACGGACAGAACGCCGGCACTCGATCCCTACTGCGCGGACCAGGCGCTACTCGACTTCCATCGCGGGCGTGTCCTGGCCGCAGCGGACTTCGTAATTCCCGGCCACGGAGAAACGTTCCGAACCCGCTCCTGAACGAGTGGCGCGCCTCAGGCGGCGCGGCGGGCCAGGATGTTCAGGCGGACGTAGTCGATCCGCGCCTCGGGCAGAGCTGACGCGACCGCGTGCACGAACGCATCTCGCTCGGGCTCCGGGAGTCGGGCAACGTGCGACCCGAGGACCACGGTCCGCAGGTACGTTTCGAACGGTACACCCGGCTCGAACGACGTCGGCTCGTCGGTCAGCCAGCACTCGACGTCGACGAAGCCCGCGGCTTCCAGCCGACCGGATGTGGCCGCCGGGGTCTCGAAATGCGCGTCGCCGAGCCAGCCGTCCCCGATCCCGGCGAGCACGCGGCGGATCGACGCGACGTTGCCCGCGCCACCGCACTGCGCAACGAGACGTCCTCCCGTCTGAAGGACCGCGGCCAGGTTCCGGAACAGCGCGTCATGGTCGAGGACCCAGTGGAAGGTCGCGGTCGAGAGAATCGCGTCGACAAGCTCGACTATCGGCAGCGGCCGGCCGAGGTCCGCGACGATGTACTCGACCCTGTCGCCGAAGCGGGCGAGGCGGCTGCGGGCCTGCTCGATCATCGCCTGCGAGCCGTCCAGCGCGACGACGGCGCCGCGCGGGAGACGCTCGACGAGGAGCTCCGTGACCCGCCCGCTGCCACAGCCCGCGTCGAGGACGCGCTCGTCGCCCCGAAGTGGCAGCCGGTCGAGGACGGCGGCGCCCCAGCGCGTCATCGGATCGGCGACCTGGTCGTACGACGCGGCGTCCCAGTCGCGCGGCGAGTGCCTCTTCACATGCGAAGTATCTTGGAATGGAACGATCACATGGCCTAGCATCGAGCGTCCGCGGTGAGTACCCTACCTTCACGGGGACGCACACGTCGGCGCACGGCGGCATGGTGGGAAAGGGAGGCGAGCAGTGGCACAGGTCCAGGAGGTCTGGAACAAGCTCAACCCGCGGGAGCGGTTAACCGCGATCGGAGCATTGATCGTGGCGCTCAGTTGGATCGTGAGCCTTGCCGGTTACGGGATCAGCGCTGGCACGGTCTCGCTCCTCGGTGCGATCGCCGTCCTTGTCGTCTTCTATCTCAAGTACTCGCCAAACCAGAGCATTACGTGGCCGGCGCCGATCCCGACGATCGTCCTCGGGATCAGCGCGATCGTCGCCCTTCTGGCCGCGCTCGACGTCCTGACGTCGCTCCGTTACCTCGGCCTGTTGGGGTTCGGCATTGGGATTGTCGCCCTCGTACTCGAGGCAATCGGGGCGGCGCTCATGGTCTGGGGGGCTTGGCAGGAGTACCAACTCACCCCGAAGACCACGGGCACGACATCGAGTGCGCCCGGACAGGCGCCATCGGCACCGCTGGCCCCTCCGCCGTACGCTCCACCCTCGGAGGCTCCGAGTGCGCCTCCCGCCCCGACCCAGCCGCCGGCCCAGACCATGAGCCCCGACGAGAACGATCGGCCGCCCGTCTGACGTTCTTAGCCTCGCGATATTACGGACCGCGCCCAACCGCCCGGTCCGTTTCCTTTGTCCGCCGACCGGAGAGCCGCTCGGACCGCGCTCGGTCGGGCCTCGCCGGCGTACCGCGCAGGCCGACCATGTTCGCCGCCGAACCGGACACCAGCAGCACCGCTGCCAGGATGGCCGCGACCCGGAAGGCGTCGACCGACGCCTCCTTGGCGGCCTGGGCAACGTCGAGCGAGACATCGCCGTTGGGCGGGTTGAGCGGCGGGTACTGCGCCCGGACGACGGGATTCGAGGTGTCGAGGGCGGGAACGTGCGTCGAGAGGGCGCTGTAGAACGTCGCCGACACGATGATGAAGACCACGGCGCCGATGAGCGGCGACCCGACCCTGGAGAGTGCGTTGTTGATCGCTGAGCCGAGGCCCGCGTGGCGAGTCGGGATCGAGCCCATCAGCATGGTCGTCAAGGGCGCAACGACGAGGCCGATCCCCACGCCGAAGATCAGGAGTGCCGGGAGGACGTCGATGAGGACGGAGAGCGGCGGGAGGAGTGTGCTGGGGTCGGCGAGTGATGCTCGCCACGCCTCCGAGGTCGCGGGGATCCGAGCCCACCAGAGCAGGCCCACGGCCATGATCAGCGGCCCGGCGACTAGAAAAGGCTTCGGGCCGAGCCTGCCGGCGAGCGCGCCGACGCGCGGTGACAGGACGACGAGGAGGAGGCCGGTTGGGAAGCCGGAAAGGGAAGCTGCGGTCGCGGTGTAGCCCAACGTCGCCTGGAGCAACACCGACTGATAGAACCCGCCGACATACAACGCGCCGTAGATCAGGAACGTCGATAGGTTGATCACCGCGAACTCGCGGTTCCTGAAGAGCTCGAGCGGGACGAGTGGATGCGGTCGGCGGAGCATGAGAAGCGGGAAGATCACCAGGGCGACGGCTCCAACGCCGAGGGCCACCCACGCAAGCGTATCCCGCCATTCCAGCTGCTGACCTCGTGTGGCACCGAACGCGAGGCCACCGATCGCAATTGCTCCCACCGCCGCCCCGAGCCAGTCCAGATGTCGGTCGGCGTCCGAGTCGCGCGACTCCCGCATGTGCCTCAACGTCGCCCACAGGGCAAGCGCCAGCAGCGGGACGTTGATCAGGAAGGCGGCCCGCCATGAGAGCGAGTCGACGAGGAGCCCGCCGATCGGTTGGCCGAAGAGCGCGAGGCCGGATGTCGACGCCGCCCATGTCCCGAACGCGCGGGACCGAGCCGCTCCGTCGAACGTCGCGGTGATGATGGACAGCGAGCCCGGTACGAGCAACGCTCCCGACGCGCCCTGGAGGATCCGGAAGAGGACGATCAATTCGAGGCTGGGCGCGATCCCGCAGAGGAGCGACGAGACCCCGAACCCGGCGAGCCCGATCGCAAAGACCTTCCGTCGACCGTAGATGTCGGCCAGCGCGCCGGCGAGGATCAGCAGCGCCGACAGGACGGCTAGGTAGCCCGACTGAACGTACGCCTGGCCCTCGAGCACGCCGAGGAACGAGCTCGGCAGGCGGCCGATCGACGGCAGCGCGAGGTTCACGATCGTGCCGTCGAGGAAGACGATTCCTGAACCAAGAATCGCCGCAAGCAGGGTCCATCGCTCGGTCCTGGTCATCGCCCGGCAGTTTCGCACAGGCGCGGCTATGCTCCGGTCCATGCCCGGAGCCGTGGCACTCGTGGGATCCGGCGAGTTCCTGCCCGCCATGTCGGAGTTCGATGCGGGCCTCCTCGCTGCGACCGGCCGCACCAGGCCCCGCGTCGTCATCCTGCCGACGGCGTCCTGGCCGGATGGCGAGGAGGCATTCGACGGGTGGGCCTCGATGGGGGTCGCCCACTTCTCAGGCCTCGGCGCAGAGGTTGAGCCGGTCCGGGTCCGGGACCGCGCGGACGCCGACGATGCCGCTCACGTCCAGGCAATCGGCGAGGCAGACCTCATCTACCTCTCCGGCGGCAAGCCGGGCCACCTCTCGGCGGTGCTTGACGGCTCCGGGGTCGGCCGCGCGCTGCGTCAGGCCCACGATCGGGGCGCGGTGATCGCCGGTTGCTCAGCCGGCGCGATGGCGCTGGCCGAGCGGCACTTCGACATGCGCCGGCGGCGCCTCATGTGGCCGGTCCGGTGGCGCGACGGGCTGGGGCTCGTGGCAGGTGCATCGATCGTGCCCCACTACGACGCCTGGCCGGAGCCGCTGTCGGCCCTGCTCGTGCTCCAGGCTCCACGCGGCTCCGCGGTGCTCGGGATCGACGAGGAGACCGCGCTGGTTGGCCGCGACGGCTCGTGGCAGGTCCACGGCCGCGCGCGCGTCACCGTCTGGCATGGCCGCCACCGCGAGCGGTTCCGCGCCGGGGACGTGTTCCGGCTCTAGGCCCGGACACTCGGAACGCCCCGGTGACTGGGTCCGGGGCGTTCGGGCAGCGGGTCGAGCTGCGGTGATCGTGCTGCCCGCTCGTCAGTCGGGCTTGACCTCGCGGAAGCAATCCGAGCAGTAGACCGGCCGGTCCATCCTCGGCTTGAACGGGACCTGGGCCTGATTGCCGCACGACGAGCAGATCACCGCGAAGTACTCGCGAGCGATCCGATCGTCGCCACGCTCGTAACCGCGGGGCCCACCGATCTCGCGGACGTCATAGCCCGCATCGCGGCTGGCTCGGCGGCTAGCCCTACAGCTCGCGCAGCGCTTGGGGTCGGACGAGAACCCCTTCGCCACGTAATACTCCTGGTCGGCCGCCGAGTGGATGAACTCCACCCCACAGTCGACGCAGTTCAGCGTCCGATCGGAATAGGTCACCAGTCTTCCTCTCCTCTGCGCTGTACGCCGGTCCGCCTCGGGCGTGGACATCGGCGGGCGGGACGTTGCGAGGAGCGTCGGTGAGGCCGGCGCCGCGCTATCCAGGTGCCGATGTGGAGTCCCTGCTTCGGGGCGCACCGGTGTGTCGTCGGCAGACCATACAACGGGTCGAAAAATCCGGCGTTGCGGCGGCGAGGCCCATCGCCGCTGGTCGTCGCCGGCATCTGGCGACCGTGACAGCCGACCTGTCACAATGGGAGGCGAGATTCGGGGTGGCGAGCGAGGGCCAGGGGGCGCCTCGCTCGCAATGATCCGCCGGCGGGGGCTCCGGGCGGCATCGGGAAACCATCTCGCCTCGCCGCTCCGGCCGTGACGGGACAGGGAGGCCAGCCGCAACCGGATGCTCCGATTGCTTCACACCGCAGACGTACACCTCGGTGCACGCCACGCAGATCTGGGGGATGCGGCAGCAACCCAGCGCGAGCGCCAGTTTGCGGCCTTCCGGGCGGCCATCTCGATGGCCATCGACGAGAAGGTCGATATCGTCCTGATCGCCGGCGACCTGTTCGACTCGAACACCCAGCCGAAGCGCTCCGTTGAACGGGTCGCAGCCGAGCTAAAGCGCCTGGGCCAGGCAAAGATCCGGACGGTCATTCTTCCGGGCACCCACGATTGCTACGACCGCTCGTCGATCTATCGGTCGTACGACCTCCCGGCGATGGCGGGGGCCGGGCCGGACGACGACTCCATCACGATCCTGACGCCGGATCGGCCGTCGGTCCATCTGAGCGCCTGCGATGTGGTCATCTACGGGACCGTCTTCGCCACGAAGCGAGCGCCTCACAGCCCGCTGCGGGACCTGCGGGTCCCGGCGGACGAGGACAAGGCCGCGTGGCACGTCGGGATGGTCCACGGCTCGCTCGCGATCCCGGACCGGACCGATCGCGACGAGGTCGTGGTCACCAAGGAGGAGATCGCGGCGACCGGCCTCGACTACCTGGCCCTCGGGCACTGGCACTCCGTCCAGCGAGGCAAGGCGGGCACGACGACGTACGCGTACTCGGGTGCCCCGGAACCGGTCGCGGTCAACCAGGACGGAGCGGGCAACGTCCTCCTCGTCAGCCTCGAGGAGAAGGGCCTCGCGCGGACGGTCACGATCGAGGAGCGGCGAGTCGGCCAGACTCGCTTCGAGAAGCTCGAGCTTGACGCCGCGAGGATCAAGACCCAGCCCGATCTCGTCGGCACGCTCCTCAAAATGGGCGACCCGAATCTCGTCCTTGAGGTGCGACTGACCGGCATTCGGCCGGACGAGCTCGACCTCGACACGACCGAGGTCGAGGAGCAGCTCGACGGCTCTTTCCTGCGAGCCCGAGTCCGCGACTCCTCGATCCCTGCCCTGTCGGCCGGCATCCTCCCCTCACCAGACACGATCGTCGGCGCGTTCATCCGCGACGTCGAGGGCCGGATCGCCGAACTAGAGGCGGATCCGGCGGATGCGTCGAGCGGCGAGGCAGCCGAGCTCCGCGACGTTCTCCGGCTCGGCCGGCTCCTGCTCGCCGGCCACGAGGTGACGCTGTGACCACGGGTCGGGGCCGCCCACGCGGATGAGGATCACCAAGCTCAGCGTCCGCGACTTCCGCCGCTACCGCGAGTTCGAGGTGCCGCTCGCCCCGGGCCTGACGATCATCCACGGGCCGAACGAGGCCGGCAAGACGACGATCCAGCGGGCGCTGGAACTCATCCTCACGAAGAAGGCGACTTCCAACGCGGCGGAGATGGACGGCCTGCGCTCGTGGGACGCGCCGCTCGAGGCACGCCCGGTCATCGCCATCGATTTCGAGATCGAGGACGAGGAGAACGGCATCCAGCACGGCTCGATCGAGAAGGCCTTCCGCGGCGCGAAAGGCACGGTCCGGCTCGAGATCGGAGGCGAGGTCATCACGGACCCGACCCTCGCTGACCAGGCACTGGCCGAGCTGACCGGGATCCCGACGGAGGCCTTCTTCCGGTCGACGGCGTCGATCCGTCATCACGAGCTGGCCGATCTCGATCGGGACGAGGCGGCCCTCCGAGACCGCCTCCAGGCGTCGATCAGCGGTGCAGACCGCGGAACCTCGCGTGCCAAGCGGAAGCTCGAGCGAGCGATCTTCGACCTGAGCACGAAGGGCGCGAAGAATCCGGGCCGGCTCAAGGTTGCCGACGAGGCCGTCGATCAGGAACAGGCCGCGGTCGAACAGGGCGAGCTCGCCCTGGCCCAGCTGGAGCGCGATCGCGACACGCTGTCGGGCTCGAGGGAACGCCGCGCGGCGTCCGACGCCGACCTCGCGGAACGCCGGTCGCTGCTCGAGAAGGCTCGCCAGGCCGAGCGACTCACGGCCGAGCGCGTAGCCGCCCAGGAGCGATTCGAGCGCTTCCGCCACGCGGTCAAGACCGCCGAAGAGCTGGCTGTACTCCATGCCAGCCACCCCTCACCGAATCCGCTGGCCGTGCTCGAGCAGGTGACGAACCGCCTGCGCCGGCTCGACGCCACGATCAGGGAGCTGCGCGCCGCCCTGTCCGGTGAAGTCGCCGTCCAGTTCGAGGTCCCTGCGGAGCCGACGTGGCGTCCGCTTTCCCGCGTTGCGATCGGCCTCGTACTGCTCGGCGTCGTGCTCGCGGCGGGGACGTTCGTCGCCCGGCTGACCGGGGTTCTCGACCTCGGAACGGCGCCCCAGCTCATCGGCGGGGCAATTGCCGGGATCGGCTTCATCCTCGCGTTCGTCGCCTTCTGGCTGCGTCGCAACGATCGAATGCAGACCCAGTTGCGCGACGTCGAGATCGACCGCCGCCTGCGTGGCCGATCGGAGATGGAGCAGGAGCTCAAGCAGGCCGAGGCGGATACCGTTCAGCAGCTGGCCGGGATCGGGCTCGATGACCTGCCGGCGGCCGAGGCGCTGCTCGAGGTCGAGCAGGAGCACGTGGCCCGGATCGAGCGACTCACCGCGCAGCTGGAGGGACTCGTCGGGAAGGAACCCACCGAAGCGCTGCCGGGCCTGCGCGACGCCGCCGCACTCGAGATCGAGCAGAAGACCCACGCCCTCGAGGCGCTGGGCCCGATCGCCAGCGAGCCCCGGGCGCGCGAGCGGCTCGAGGTCGAGGTTCGGGACCTCGAAAGCGCCCTCGAGCGTGCCCGCGACGACGAAGCTAACGCGCGGGCGCGGGTCGAGGCGAATGTCGTCGACGCAGAAGCGGTCGCCGCGCATGCAGAACGTTTGACCCATTGGCAGGAGCAGCTCGCTGCGCTCCAGCGCCGTGCGCGGATCTACGAGCGCACCCTCAGCGAGATCGAGCGAGCCGAGCAGGCGACGATGAAGTCAGCGACGCGCTACCTCGAGACCAAGATGGTCGCCGACATCGAGCGTGTGACGGAGGGCCGGTATCGGCGCGTCCAGGTCGATGACAAGACGCTCGACATCCGCCTCCATGCGCCGGAGCGAGGTGACTGGGTCGACGTCACGTCCCTCAGCCAGGGCACCCTCGATCTCGTCTATCTCGTCGCCCGGATCGGGCTGGTCCGCCTCGTGACCGGCGACAAGCGGCCGCCCCTGATCCTCGACGACCCGTTCGTGACCCTCGACGACGCTCGAGCCACGCGGGCACTGGAGCTCCTGCGCGACGTTGCGAACGACTTCCAGGTGATCTACCTGACGACCTCGGATCGCTACGACGCGTCGGCCGACGCGGTGGTCCCGCTCGCCGGACCGACGGAGGTCGACGACCTCGCGGGCGTGCGCGCCGAACCGGAGCGGGTCGCCCACGGCTGAGCCGTTCGGGCCGGGCTCGGCCATCGTCGTCTTCGGTCTCGCCTCCGCGATCGCCTGGGGCAGCGGCGATTTCGGCGGCGGCTGGGCGAGCCGGCGCGCCCCGGTCCTCGGCATCTCGCTGGTCGTCCAGGTCGTAGGCGTCCTCCTGGGCGTGGCGCTGGCGATCGCGGCCCGAGAACCCACCCCTGCGCCGGCGACCGTGGCAATCGCAGTCGCCGCCGGTGTCATGGTGACGATCGGGATCGTCGCGCTGTACCACGGTCTCGCCGTCGGCCGGATGGGCGTAGTCGCCCCGGTAACCGGCCTCATTGCCGCCCTGCTGCCAGTCACCGCCGGCATCGTCCGAGACGGTCTGCCAGGAACGCCGGTCCTCGCCGGCATCGTGCTGGCACTCGTCGCCGTCGTGCTTGTCTCACGGGTGCCGGGGGCGGGGGGGTCGCGATCTGGCATCGAGGTCGCGATCGTCGCCGGGGTGGGCATCGGCCTGTTCAACATCCTGGCGGGGGAGCTGCCGGACGGACAGGTCTTCGGGCCGCTCGTCGTGATCAAGGTTGCAGCCGCGACGGTCATCGTCACGGTGCTCGTCGCCGGCCGACGGACCTGGCGGATGCCGCGGCGGCTGGCGGCCATCGCCGTGGCCGTCGGGCTCTTCGACATGGCCGGCAACGCCTGCTACGTGCTGGCCACCCAGGCCGGCAGGCTCGACGTCGCGGCCACGCTGTCCTCGCTCTATCCGGTGACGACGATCCTCCTCGCGGTCGCCCTCCTCGGCGAGCGAGTGACGCGGAGTCACGCGCTAGGCATCGCCGCGGCCATCGCGGCGATCGCGCTGATCAGCGCGGGCTCGGCGGGCTAGCGCGGGCCCGATTGGCTGATACTCGTCGTTGTCGGCACTACGCGGCTGCCGTCCCGACGAGCCGGCGCAGCGCGCCGATCGTTCGCGGGATCCGCGCGGTCGGGTAGGCCGAGCCGACCCGGTCGTGGCCGCCGCGGGCGAGCCGCTGGGCGGCTGCCTCGTCGCGGAGCTGCCGCTGGTAGAAGTCGACCTGCATGCGGCGGATGTCGGTGTCCATCACTCGTTCCTTTCGTCCCGTCGGCCTGGCTGTTCGATGGGTCCATCCTCGCCAAGCTCGACCCGCCCGCCATCGTCCGAAAGCTCAGTTCTCGCCGCCACCGACCCTTCATATCCAGCACCTATCGAGCCGCCGGACCATTTAGCGGGTCGTCGCTCCCCTTTGCGCGACGGGCGTGCGCCTTTAGACCGACGTGTCTCCAGGCCGCGCGCGCTTTAGGACGGCTTCGTCCACCTCCGCGACCGACCGCACGACGTGGACGGCCGCGAACCCCTCGCCGGCCATGACGTCGGTGATGCCCCCGTCGCCGAGCGTGCGGGCGAGCCGTTCGAGGTGCCGGTCGACGACCGACGGGTCCACCACCCGCCCTGTGCGTGCGGCGTTGCGGGCGTGCACGACAGCCGTCGGCAGGGCGAGGACGATCGCGATCGCCGGGATGCCGGCGGCCTTCGCCCGGGTAACCAGCGCGCGTCGAGCGTGGTGTTCGACGTTCGTGGCGTCTACAACAACGAGCCGGCCGGCGACGAGACGACGGACGACCTCTCGATGGAGGATCGAGAACGCGGTCCTCGTGGTTCGCTGATCGGCCTCGTCCCCGCTGAGAAGCGCGCGGAAGGCGTCGGAGGAGAGCAGCTCGTCGGGGGCAAAATGGCGCGCTGCGAACGTCGACTTGCCGCTGCCGGCCGCGCCGACGAGCACCACGAGCGAGGGATCCGGGATCGCGATGACCCGCACGCGGCCCGGCCGCTGTTACTCGGCGCCGATGCCGGCGGCGGATTGCGGCCCGTCACCCATGAGCCTGACGCCCGTGCCCGCACGCGCGGCTTCGGCCTCGGCGATTCGCTTGAGGTTCAGATACGTCCGGTGAAACGCCCGCTGGAGGCGAATCCCGGTCAGCGCGCCGAGGACGCTTCGGACGATCTCTCCCGGAAGCTCGTACTCGAGCGAGACGCGGACGTCGGCGCCTCCGTCGGCAGGATCGATGAACGTCGTCCACCGGACCCAACCGCCCCGGGCTGTTCCCGCGGCCTGGTGGATCCCCGGGCGCTCCGCAGCCGTGACGACGAAGCGCGCCTCGAGGCGCCGCCCGGCCACCCGATAGAAGCCGGAGTAGCTCGACCCGACGCCACCCGGCCGCCCGGAGATCTCGCCCATGTCGGCCAGGAGCGTCTGCCATTCCGGGGCCCGCGACGGGTCGGCGATCAGGTCGAAAACGATCTCCGGCGGCGCATCCACGTGGATCGTGGTCGACAGGTGGCTCACAGTCGTTCCCCCAAACCGTTGCGCGCTCCGTCGCCAGGCCGCGCCGGGATAGAGATGCTACGTCAGCGCGGCGCGCGGCGTACCTCCCAACCGGAACCCGACTCGGCGCGGCGGACCTCGTAGGCCGGCTGGTCGTACACGGCCGGGCCGCGGGCCACGTGGCCGTTATCGAGGCGGAAGCGCGAGCCGTGCCAAGGGCACTGGATGCAGCCGTCCACGAGGGTGCCCTCCGCGAGCGGGCCGCCGGCATGGGCGCAGGTTTCGTGGAGGGCGTGGATCGTATCACCAGTACGGACGAGGATGAGGGTGTTCAGGCCCGCCTTCACCTTCGTCGGGCCGCCCTCCGGGATGTCCGGCAGGTCGCCCAGGTCGAGGGCGACCCACTTCGTCCCTGCTCCGCGCCAGGCGTGGCGATTGACGTGGGTGCCGATCAGGAACACGAGATCGCCGCCGATCGCGCCGCCCACAGCGATAACCAGGTAGCCGACCACAAGGAGCACGAACGGCACGGTCCGGTCGACCGGGTTCCCCGCCCGTATGACCAATGAGATTGTGAGTAGAGCGAGAGCCGTCGTCATCACGACCGCATGGACGGTGGCGCGCATCCGTGCCGTCCCGTCGGTGTCCGTGTAGTCCGCGAGGCCGGTGACCGCCGCGCCAATGATCGACAGAACGGCGACGAGGAGGGCGACGTCGGCCGCAACGCTGCGCGGCTGGCCGAGGACGTCGAGGACGAGCGCAACGGTCAAGGCTCCGATCGGGACGTCGGTCAGGGCGGAGTGGACGGGATGGCCGAGCCACGTGCCGTTGAGCAGGTCCTTGATCGGGCGGATCGGTCGAAACAGCGCCGACAGCCAGCGGTGGTTGAACTCGCCGAACGGCTTAGCCCAGCCCGCCTGGGCGTCAACGATACGGGTCAGAAAGCGGCCGATCATCCTCGCACCTCCCGGCTGAGTCTACGTCCGGCGGCCCGGTTCGGATGGGCCAAAGCCGGTACGCTTCGCCGCCATGTCGTGGCAGCCCACCTCCGCGAGTAAGGCCGCCGATGGAGGCACCGGTCGCGACGACTGGCGGGTCATCGTCGCGATCTTCTGGATCACGTCGATGGTCGAGGGGCTCGGCGTCAGCCAGGTCTTCGCGTTCCTGCCGTCGTACCTGCGGGAGATGGGCGTAGCCGAAGGCGATCGGCTTCCATTCGTCGGGCTGTTCGGGTCGCTCATTTTCGTCGTCGGCGCGCCGTTCGTGCCGCTGTGGGGCGTCTGGGCCGACAAGTACAGCCGCAAGGCGGTGATCGTCCGGAGCGCGCTCGTCGAGGCGGTCGTGTTCGCCTGTGTGGCCCTGTCCCGCGAGCCGTGGCAGCTCGCGCTCAGCATCCTGCTGATCGGGCTGCAGCTCGGCAACACGGGCGTGATGCTCGCCGGGATCCGGGACGTCGTCCCGAGGCATCGACTCGGGACGATCATCGGGATCTTCGGGGCGTCCGGCCCGATCGGGTTCGCGGTGGGGCCGGCGCTCGGCGGCTTCCTCATCGATGCGCTCGGTTTCTCGATCTCGGGCATGTTCTGGGTGTCCTGCTTGCTCTCCGTCTTGACGGCGGCCCTCGTCTGGTTCCTGTCGCGCGAGGTCCGGCCGGAGGTCGTCCCGGTCGGGCGAGTGCTGGACCTTGCCTACGGCGCGGTTCGCGGCGTCCTGGCCGATTCGGCCGTCCGGCGGATCTTTGCGATCTACGGGGTCGCGTTCCTGGCCAACCAGATGAGCCGGCCGTACCAGCCGGTCGTCGTCGAGGAGCTGTTCGGCACGGGGCCGGGGCTCGCGTCGGCGATCGGTTTCGTCGTGGGGACGGCCGCGCTTGCCGGCGCGGTGACGTCGCCGGTGGGCGGGCTGCTGGGCGACAAGTTGGGGTTCCGGCCCGTGCTGATCGGGTCGCTCGTCGGCGGGGCCGCGGCCCTGCTCGCCGTGACGGTCGCGCCGGGCCTCGAGGTCCTGGCCCTCGCGTTCCTCGCCTTCGCTGCGTTCAACGGCACCGTGGGTGCGATGGTCTTCAGCCTGCTCGCCACGGAGGTGTCGGTGGAGCGTCGGTCCGCGACGCTCAACCTCGTCTACCTGCCGCTCTACGCGGCCGGGATCGTCGGCCCGGCCATGGGCGCCGGAGTTGCCGCCGTTGCCGGCGTCGACGGCCCGTTCTGGCTCGGTGCCGCGGTGTTCGTCGCCGGCGCGGTGGTGGTCGCGCTCCGGGTCAGATCGAGGGCTCGGGCCGCTGACGCCGCTCCTGTCGGTCCCCCAGCAGCGGAATGACCGCCAGCAGCATCGAGATGCCCCCGTACCAGAGGGCCGGCAGGGCGAGCATCGACGCGACCGGCACCGTCCAGCGGCGGTCGGTCCGGGCGCCCCAGACGACGAGGGCGACCGCCGCGGGAAGCCGGATCAGCAATGGGATCGGCACCGACGCCCACGTCCCGCCTTTGCCGGCGTTGGCGAGGATCACCTCGAACCACCGCGGCCACGCCTCCGGGATCGTCACGTAGGAGACGGTGGCGATCGCGGCGGTCGCCCCCAGCGCGATCGCGAGGGACCGCCACTCCCCGCGCACGGCGAACCAGAGCAGGCCGATCCCGGGCGTGATCTTCGTTAGAAGGACGAGCGCCCACGTGGCCGGCCACCGGAACCCGAGGACGATCGCCGCGGCGAGCAGCAGCGAGATGTTGCCACCGGCGACCTCCATCGCGGTGAACGGGAACAGCAGTCCTGCCGCGAGCAGGCGCGGCCCCGTGAGGAATCGGACCGACCCGATGAGCAGCGCCGTCCAGACGGCCATGAACGCCTGCCACGGCAACGCCGTGAGGGGTGAGACAAGCTGGAGGAAGGCGGGGGAGTAGACGTAGGCGATCGGGTCGTTCCATGCCGAGTGGAGGTATGGCTCCGCGAGCGTCGCCTGGTAGTAGCAACGGGCGTCCTGGCCGGTCCCCCAGAGCCGGCCCCACGGTTCGGCGAAGACGACCACCAGCGCCCAGACGACGACCGCGACGGCGATTCCGACCATCGGCGGCGTCTCGAGGTCCGCCAGGCGGACTCGCCTGAGCCGGGCAACGATGCCGGTGGCGCGCGAGGCCTGCACGAGATCGGACATCCGCCCGATTATGCGACCGATGCGGTGCCCCGCCGTGCCCAGCTGGTACGATCCGTCCGATGGTGCGAGATCGGCCGCTGAGGGTAGTGCGCGCCGTGTCGGTGGCCCTGGTGCTGGTCGCGATCGTCGCCCAGGCGCTTGAACTGTCGAACGCGAACAACCTCAATCCCACGCGCTTCTTCGCGTTCTTCACGATCCAGAGCAACCTGATCGGCGTGGCAGCGTTTGTCTGGCTGCTCGCCACGGCTAGCCGGCGCCCCCGCGCTCGCGGCCTAGAACTCCTGCGCGGCGCTGCAGTCGTCTACCTGATCGTCACGTTCTTCGTCGTGATCTTCCTGCTCTCCGGCGCCGACGTGCAGCTCCAGCTGGTCTGGGTCGACATCGTCCTCCACAAGGTGTTCCCGATCATCGTGTTGCTCGACTGGATCGTCGATCCGCCGACGACGCGATTGACCGCCCGGGACGCCCTCGTCTGGCTCGCCTACCCGCTCCTCTGGACCGGGCTCACGATGATCCGCGGCGCGGTCGATGGCTGGTATCCGTATCCGTTTCTCAATCCGGCGAACGGCGGGTACGGTCAGGTCGCGGTGACCGTCGTCGCGGTCATCATCGGCTTCGTCCTGATCGCGGGCATCACGATTGCCATCGGCAACGCTCGGGGCCGAGCGACGCCCATCCAGCAGCGGGTGTAGCCCCCGTCAGGTCGGGCGCCGCCGGGTGACGACGAACGCGCCACCGACGAGGAACACGAGCCCGAGGACCAGCTCCGCTGCGGCCTCGCGCGTCTCGACGGTCCGGTAGCGGTCGCCCGGGATGATCAGCGAGACGTTCGGATACTGCGGGCCGAACTCGCTCTCGAACGCCCTCGGATCGATCCGTATGAGCTCCTCGTACGTGACGAGCCGCCCGTCCGGCAGCTCCAGTCGGCTGTCGAGATAGAGGTCGTCGTTCGAGTAGAACGTGTTCTCGTCCTGCCGCTGGACGACGGCCTCCTCGAGCAGGATCTCGCGGTGCAGGAGGCCGACCGCGACGATCGTCAGCATGCCCAGGATCAGGCCAAGCAGGAACGTCGGCACGGCACGGCCGAAGAGGGCCCCGACGGTGACCGCGGTCGAGGCGAGCAGGAACGCCTGCGTCGCCATCAGGACCCCGCGAAACCGGAAGCCGACGAAGGATGCGGCGAGGTCCGTCTCGGGGGTTAGCGCCCGGGTCAGATGTTCCGCGGCGGCGCCGACGATGAAGGTCATGGCCACTACCAGGATGGCCATCGGCACGACACGGTGGAGGAACCAGCGGAGGCGCGACGGGGACAACGACCATGCGAGTGACGTCGTGCCGCGCTCGATCTCGCGCGCGATGACCGGTCCGCCGATCAACAGTCCGGTGATGATCGGGTAGAGCACCATGAGCGCGGAAATCGGGCTGGCCAGGCTGGCGATCCGGTTGAACGTCTCGTACTCCGCGATGCACGATTCCGGCAGCTCACCCGTCTCGAAGTTCGGCTGGCAGTCCGGCCCGAGGCCGACGTTCGCGAGCGCCCAGCTGGCGATGATCGAGCCGACGACGAGCAGGGCTCCGAGGACGACGACCGCGCCGACCTCGAATCGGTGCATCCGGAACGTCAGCCGGACGATTTGGGCGATCCGGCGGATCACGAGGCCACTCCGGGAACCGGCTCGTCGGCCTCCAGCTGGCCCCGTCGGCGGCTCGCCGCGAGATGGCCGATGACGACCTCTTCGAGTGTCGCCGCCCGCCCAATCAGTGGGGCGGGCGAGCCACTGTCGCCGGGCCCATCGCCGCTCGGGCCGACCCGCACGAGCGTCAATCGTTCGTCCGTCGTCGTCGGGAACGTCCCGACCGTCCCCGGGCGGCCGGGCTCCCAGGACGCCGCCTCCACGACACGGTGGTGGGCGAGGGCGTCCTCCACGCTCAGGTCGAGGAGCGTTCTGCCCCGCCCGAGGACGACGAGCCGGTCGCAGGCCTGCTCGATGTCGGTGATGACGTGCGACGAGAGCAGCGCCGTGTGCCCCCCGCCACGGACCGCGGTCACGAGAACGTGGAGGAACTCGCGGCGGGCCAGCGGGTCGAGACTCGCGAGTGGTTCATCGAGGAGCAGGATCCGGGCCCGTGTCCCGAGGGCGAGCGCCAGCCCGACCTGGGCCTGCTCGCCACCCGAGAGCTGGTTCGCCTGGGCGGCGAGCGGGATGCCGAGCCGCTCCACGTACCCCTTCGCGAGAGGGGCGTCGAAGCCGGTTCGGAACGTGATCGCGAGCTCGATGTGCTCGGCGATGGTCAGCTCGCGGTACAGGGCCGGCTGCTGCGGAACGTAGCCGGAGCGCATGACCGCCGCCTTGCGGTGGCGCTGGGGATCGATGCCGGCGATCGAGAGTCTGCCCTCGGTCGGCGGTTCGAACCCGATCCAGCCTCGGATGAGCGTCGACTTGCCCGACCCGTTCGGCCCGACGAGCGCCGTGATGCTGCCCTCGGGGACAGCCAGGTCGAGGCCGCGCAGCGCCCACGGCCGGCCGCGGTAGCGCTTCCCGTAGCCGTGCGCCTCCAGGACCGCCGTCATCTGCCCCTCCCCAGGTCGCCGGCGATCGCCCGGCTCGTCGCGATGGTAGCGGGTTGACAGGCGCTCAACCGGGGCGTCTGCGCTGGACGATGACCGCGGTTCCGGCCAGCATCAGGCCCGCGATCCCGCCCAGAACGACGGCTTGGCGGGTTTCGACCTCCCGATACCTCGAGCCCGGGATCACGAGCGAGACGATCGGGTAGTTGGGTTCCTCCTCGCGCATCATCGCCCCGGGGTCGAATTCGGCCAGCCCGTTCCAGTCGACGAGGCGGCCATCCGAGAGGCGGAAGAACTGATCGACATAGCGATCGCCGCGGCCGACGTACTCGCCGTCGACGAGGATCGCCTCTCCGGCGGTGAAGTCGTCGTGAAGCTTCGTCACGCCGGTGATCCCGAGGGTGCCGAGGATGAGGGCGAGGATGACCGTCGGCAGGACGCGACCGGTGACCGCCCCCAGACCGATTGCCCCGGCTGCCATTACGAGCCCCGTGACTGCCACGAGCAGGCCACGCTGGCCGAAGCCGTCGAAGGCGTTCGCGATGTCGACGTTCGGGGAGATGGCGGCCGTGAGGCGATCCGCGGCAATACCTGCCGCGAAGGTGACGACGGCGACGGCTGCCACGATCGGCAACATTCGCGAGAGATACCAGCGCAGCCGGGACGGCGCGATCGACCAGGCCAGGCGGGTCGTGCCACGCTCGATCTCGCGTGAGATCAGCGGCCCGCCAAGGAACAAGCCGGTGGCGAACGGCAGGATTGCCAGGAAGCCGAAGAGCGGCGAGGCCTGCGACTCCTGGATCTGGTACCACTCGCGGCCGAGCGATTCGCAGTTGGCCGGTACCGGACCCCGATCCACCGCGCAGGGGCCGTAGCCGACAGCATCGAGTTGGCCGGCGACCCAGAACGCGGCCACGAACACGAAGGCTGTGAAGGCGATGAGGGCGATCAGCTCGAACCGATGCATCTTGAGCGTCAGCCGAATCGAGTCGCGCATCAGGCGGCGACCTTCCGCTCCGCCTTGGCCGGTCTGTCCGGGCGACCGGCCGCGAGATGGCCGATCACGACTTCCTCGAGGGTCGCCGGTCTGCCCGCCAGGCCCCTCATTAGGGTGAGGCGCTCGCCGGTGGACGATGGAAACGAGCCGACGACCTGCGCCCCGATCGGCCGTGGCTCGTCCCCGGTGACGATCCCGTGGCCGGCGATGGCCTCGCTGATCGAGACCGCGAGCAGCGATCGCCCTCCGCCAAGCACGATGAGGCTGTCGCAGGCCTGCTCGATGTCAGTGATGACGTGCGACGACAGCAGCGCAGTCGAACCGGCGGCCCTGACGGCCTCGACGAGTACCTGGAGGAACTCCCGGCGGGCAAGCGGGTCGAGGCTTGCGAGCGGCTCGTCGAGAAGGAGGACCGGCGCTCGCGTGCCCAGCGCGAGCGCCAGCCCGACCTGCGCCTGCTGTCCCCCAGACAGCTCGTCGGCGCGGGAGTCAAACGGGATCGAGAGATCGTCGAGATAGCCGCGGGCCAGCGCGCGATCGAAGCCCGGGCGGTGATAGGCGGCGAACGTGATGTGGTCCTCGACGGTGAGCTCGCGATAGAGCGACGGCGCCTGCGGCACGTAGCCCGCCACGGCAACTGCGGCGCCCCGGTTGCGCACCGGATCGATGCCGCGGATCCGCAGGGTGCCCGTGGTCGGGCGCTCGAAGCCTACCCAGGCCTTCAAGAGCGTCGACTTGCCTGAGCCGTTCGGCCCCACGAGCGCCGTGATGCTGCCCTCGTCGACGACGAGGTCGAGATCCCGCAGCGCCCAGCGCCGGCGGCCGTATCGCTTGCCCAACCCTGTGGCCTCGAGCACCGCGGTCATCCAGCCCTCCCGTTCTCCCGGACTCATCGAGCGCCGGGGTTGCCCCCAGCGTGGGCGACGCCACCCTCGTCCGACGAGCGGTCGCATCCCGAGACTGCGTTGCGGGATTCCCCGGACCGCGAGGGGACCTGCGGCCTGCTACCGTCGACGCAATGACCGCACGCACTCACACCTGGATTGCGGGCACCATCGCCGCCTTCGCCCTTGGCGTCAGCCTGCTCGTGATGCTGTTCGGAACGTACGAGCCGGGCCTGCGGCTGGGCGTCGTCGACGGCGGGCTCGTCGTCACCGACGTGACGCCGTACGGCCAAGCAGGCCGCGATGGCGTGAAGGTCGGGATGCGGGTCATCAGCCTGAATGGCCAGCAGCTGATTCATCTCCCGGCCTGGAACTACCCGGAGTACCAGGAGCCGCCGATCGACGGCAGCGCCCCACCAGATCCGATCCTGGTCGGCCCGTCGGTCCCGACGCCGGTCACCCTGTCCGACACCCAACTTCAGCGGCTCGCGGCAAGCCGGATCGACCAGGCGGATCTCATCGAGCCGGGGGCGCTCGCGGCATGGACCGCCGAATCTCAATGCTGCCCCATCGGCGTCTACTATCCCGGGTCCTGGTCGATCACCGATGCGAGCCTGGCCCTGATTCCGGGGCTCGCGCTCCTGCTCCTCGGGGTCTGGTGGCTCGACACGGGGCGAGGCGGGGAGTCGCTCAGGGCAATCGCCCTGCCGGCGGCAGCCGCGGCGGCGACTCCGCTCCTCGTCCGGCCGATCATGGCGACGATGAGTCCGGGTCTCGTGATCCTCGCCGGGCTCCTGACCGTGGCCGCGATGATCCCGCTCGCCCTCGGGCTGGCAGACCGGATCGAGGACGAGCACGATCGCCGGCTCATCGTCATTGCGACTGCCCTGCTGTCCGTGGTCGGGGCTGTCAGCGTCGTGTTCGTCATCACGAACGGCGCCTTCGGGACGGATGTCGAGTTCCTCCGATGGCTGTCCATCGGCGCTATCCCGCTCGTTCCGGGCCTGGCCGCTGCCGGACCGCTGGACCTCAGCGGCCTTCGCGGCGCGGGGATCACGAGCCGGAAGCTCATGCAATCGACCGAACTGGCGCTCGCGGGTGCCACGCCGCTCTTCGCCCTCGCGACGGACCGACCGCCCTACATCTGGCCGATCGCGTTCTGGCTCGGAGCGATCGCCGTCGCCGGCCGGACGACCGTCCGCCCGCTGGCACGGCTCGCCACGCGTGCACAACTACAACGGGACCTGATCGTCGCGGCGACGGAGGCGGAACGCGCCCGGCTCGCCGCCGACATCCACGACGAGGCGCTGCAGGAGCTGACGCTGCTCGTCCGGCGGCTCGAAACGGCCGGCGACACCGAGGGGGCGGAGCTCGGCCGAACCGTGGCCGATCGGCTGCGGGCGATCTGCGGGGACCTGCGGCTGCCGATCCTCGACGACCTCGGCGTCGGGCCGGCGCTCGACTGGCTCGTCCTGCGGATCGAACGGCTCGCCGGCGGCGAGGTCCGCCTGGAGCGGACCGACGGGACGCGGCCACCACCGGAGGTCGAGCTGGCGATCTTCCGGGTCGCCCAGGAGGCGCTCGCCAATGCCGTCAAGCACGGCCGGCCGCCGATCGTCGTTCGCTATCGGGCGACGGATTCCGGTGTCTCCCTGTCGATCGACGACGCGGGGCCTGGGATTGCCCCTGACGCCGGCGCGGCCGCGGAACAGGGCGGCCACTTCGGCCTGCTGAACATGCAGCAACGCGCGGAGCAGATCGGCGCGATCCTCGACATCCGCCGCTGGCCGAGCGGCGGGACCCACGTCGCGCTGGAGTGGCGCCAGCGTTGACGCTCGAAGATGAGGACGCCGCGCCGCCGATCCGGATCGCGATCGTCGACGATCATCCGGTCCTGCGCGAGGGAACCGCGGCGCTGCTCGCTGCACAGCCCGGGCTCGAAGTCGCCGGCGTCGCGTCGTCGCTGGACGAGGCCGAGGCGCTCGTGGCCGCGGCGCCCGTCGACGTCGTGCTCCTCGACATTCGCCTCGGAACCGACAGCGGGCTGCGCTGGCTGACGTCAGCCGATCCTGCGAGTCCGCGGCCGGCGGTAATAGTCCTGACCTCGTACGACTACCCGCAGTACGCGGAGGCGGCGCTCCGGCTCGGGGCGTCCGGCTTCGTCCTCAAGACCGCCCCGATCGCGGAGCTCCTCGATGCCATCCGGCGGGCGGCCGCCGGCGGCCTGGCGTTCGGTGTCCGGCCGGGCCGGGGCGCGGCTGTCGCGAGGCTCAGCGAACGGGAGCTCGACGTGGTCCGGCTCGTCGTGGACGGGCGCTCGAACGACGAGATCGCGGCGCGGCTCGGGATCGGCCCGAAGACCGTCGAGTCGCACCTGCGCCGTCTTTTCGAGCGGTTCGACCTCGCATCGCGGACCGAGCTGGCGACGCGGGCCCTGCGCGAGGGCTGGCTCGAGGTCCCACCGGCCGGCTGAGCCCTGAACGACGACAGCTCGCTCGACCCCGTATGGGTCGCTTGGCGATTGACTAGCGTCGGCCTCGGGGCGTCAATAGCAGCATGGACGCGCAGCCATCAGAAAGAGCCCGAAGGCTCCACACGAAGGCGATAGCCACCATCATCGTGCTGGCATCGATCGCTACGGCGTGCGGCGAAGTCCTCGTGCCCACCGCCAGCGCGCCTTCCGCAAACGTGCAACACGATCCCGTCGCTGAGGCGATTGCCATCCGATCGATTCTGGGGCTCCGAACTGACCACGAGTTCGTGTCGGCGCTCGCCTTGGATGCCGCGGCCGTAGAACGCGGCCTCAAGTCAGCCTATGGGTTCCCATTGACCGAGGTTGAGCTTACCGAACTCGATCGGCGCGCTTCGCGTCAAAGCGAACTAATGCCGCTCGTTCAACAGCTCGGCGCTGGGGATCCTGAGTGGGGCGGCATGTACATCGACCAGCGAGCGGGCGGGGTCGTGGTCGCCCTATTCACCGGACACCTCGACGACCATCAAGCGACATTCGACAGGTTCGTTCAGCCAGGGGCTGGGTTCGAAATCCGGCGGGCGCGATGGACACTCGTGGAGCTGGGGCGATTCGCGGATCGATTGGAGGCGGAGGCTGTCTGGTTCACATCGGTTGACGCGATCTTCCAGTGGTCGAGCGTAGAGGTGGCCCAGAACGTGGTGACGCTCTCGGTCCGTTCGCGCAACTCGGAGGTGGCCTACTTGATCGCGGAGCATTTCGCTGCCGACGAGGGCATGCTAGCGATCGCCGTGAACCCGTCCCTGCCTTGGACTGGCCCGCGCGGCAGCGTTGTCGTCGCGGTTCGCACGGACGATGGCAAGAAGCCGCATGGCGTCAAGTGCAGGCTGGTTCCGGACGATCCTGATGCGTGGAACGCCGAGACCCGTCTCGGGATGGGGGATCGGAGGATCGGGGTTCCTGCCTCTTCGATGGCGTCGGGGCCAGTCCGTTCGAGATCATCCTCGAGCGTCCAGTGACCGACGGCTGGGAGATCGTCGGGCGCGCCCGAAGCGACGTCGCGCCGGGCGCGACAGTCGAGGTCCGGATGACGATTGCCTCTGGAGGCGCAACGAGGCCTTAACCCTGATCTCGTCAGGGAACCCTTGAGGACAAGCTGGCTTGATGCCCGCCGGCCGGCTGAAGAGGTCAGTGCGACTTTGTTCTATTTGCTGCGATGGCTATGCGCCATCGAATACCACTCCAGCACGCGCGAGACCGGCTCCTGGGGCTTCGACAATGGCTCTTGGCCATCTATCGGGCGCTTGGATGCCCGGAGGATCCGGTAAGCACCGAAATCGATGGCGCGCGGCGATTAACCACGGTCCGCCGGGATCCGGTACGAACGAACAGTGGTACGCCCACACCTGCGAACGGCTAGGATTGCGCCGGAACCCCTACCGATGAAGCCTCCCAGTCGATGCCGAACCTGCCGCTCCCACGCCCTCGCCTTCGCCGTGGCGTCCCGGGCAGTGCGGTCCTGCCCCGCGACGTAGAGTCGGCCGCCGACCCGGAGATCATCGAGAGCAGCGGCCTCCGCTGGATCCACATCGAAGAGCCCCGTCTCGCCCACCGCGAGTGGCTCGAGAAGAACTTCAACTTCCACCCGCTCGACTTCGAGGATGTCTACTCCCGGAATCAGCGCCCGAAGCTCGACTCGTACGACGACTACATCTTCATCGTCCTCCAGTTCCCGATCTTCGAGAAGGCGACCGGCCGGCTGCTCTCCGCGGAGCTCGACCTCTTCATCGGGCCCGATTACCTGATCACGCTGCCCGACACGCCGCTGCCGCCGCTCAGCGCGATGTTCGAGCGGCTCAAGACCCGCGAGGACCTGCGCGAGCAGAACTTCTCGAAGGGCTCCGGCTACCTCCTGTACAAGATCGTCGACACGAACGTCGACTCGTCGTTCCCGATGCTCCGCAAGATGGGCAACAAGCTCGACCGGCTCGAGGACGATATCTTCGAGGGCCGCTCGTCGGAGATCGTCCGCGAGCTGTCGAACGCGAAGCAGGAGATCATCAACTTCCGCAAGATCGTCCGGCCCCAGCGCGCGGTCCTCCGCGACCTCGAGCGGACGAAGCAGCGCTACCTTGCCGAAGAGCTCGAGATCTACTTCGACGACATCTCCGACGCCGCGGAGCGGATCTGGGACACGCTCGAGAACTACAAGGAAGTCGTCGAGGCGCTCGAGTCCACGAACGAGTCGGTCCTCTCGCATCAACTGAACGACTCGTTCCGGATCCTGACCGCCGCCAGCGTCATCATCCTGCCACTGACGCTCATCGCGAGCATCTACGGGATGAACGTGCCGGTTCCGGGCGAAGGCACGCCGTACGCCTTCTGGCTCATCCTCGGCCTGATGGCCGCGATGCTCGTCGTCCTCGTGGTCGTCTTCCGAAGGCGCGGCTGGCTCTAGCGACCACGGAACGCATGGCGCCGGTGACGTACAGTCATCCGAGGAGCGAACTGCGATGACCGACGAACGGCTCGAGTCCGGACGCGCAGCGTTTGCCCGGCGGGCATGGACCGAGGCGTTCGAGGCGTTCCAGGCAGCTGAGCGGGACGGGCCCCTCGCCCACACAGACCTGGAGCAGGCGGCGCTGGCCGCCCACCTGATCGGCAGCGACGAAGCGGCCATCGACCTGTCGACCCGCGCCCACCACGAGGCGCTCCGGGCGGGTGACGCCCCGCGCGCCGCACGGCTGGCGTTCTGGCTCGGGATGATGCGGCTCCAGCGGGGGGAGTTGGCCGTCGCCGGTGGTTGGCTCGGGCGCGCGAGCCGCCTGGTCGAGGAGGGCGACCTCGACTGCGTGGAACGCGGGTACCTCCTGGTGCCCCGCGGCCTGCAGGCGCTCGACCAGCGCGATCCCGCGACGGCGCTGGCGTTGTTCGAGGGTGCAGCCGCCTACGCGGATCGCTTTGCGGACGCCGATCTCGCAACGATGGCGAGGCTGGGCCGGGGTCTTGCGCTAATCGACCTGTCGGAGGTCGCCCGCGGCGTGGCGCTCCTCGACGAGGCGATGCTGGCCGTGACCGCCGACGAGGTCGGACCGGTCATCGTCGGGATCGTCTACTGCGCGTCGATCGAGGCGTTCCACACGATCTTCGACATGCGCCGGGCGCAGGAGTGGACCGACGCCCTGACGCGATGGTGCGCGTCGCAACCGGACCTGGTCCCGTTCCGTGGCCGCTGCCTTGTCTACCGAGCTGAGCTGATGCGGTTCCACGGCGCGTGGCCAGAGGCGATCGACGAGGCGCGACGGGCCCAGGAGTGGCTGTCGCGGCCACCGCCCGAGCCGGCCGTCGGGGAGGCGCACTACCAGCAGGCGGAGCTGCATCGCCTGCGCGGCCAATTTGCCGCTGCCGAGCGCGCATACCGCGAGGCCGGCCGCTGGGGCCGTCCAACAGATCCGGGTCTTGCCCTTCTTCGGGTCGCCCAGGGCCAGCCTGACGTTGGGTTGGCGATGATCCAACGCGCCGTCGAGGAGGCACGCGACCCGGCGCCACGAACAGCCCTCCTCGATCCGCTCGTGGACATCGCCCTGGCAACCGGCGACATCGGGCTCGCGGCGAGCGCATCCGAGGAGTTGTCGAAACTCGCCGGAGTGGCGACGGCCCCACTCCTGACCGCGATCGCCGATCGCGCCGCCGGCTCCGTCCTACTGGCCAAAGGTGAAGCTCGGGAAGCGCTCGGTCGGCTTCGGCGGGCCGTCGCGGCCTGGCAGCAGCTCGAAGCGCCATACGACCAGGCCCGCGTTCGGATCTCGATGGGGCTCGCCCTCCGGTCGCTCGGCGATCCGGACACTGCCGAGATCGAATTCGACGCTGCCCGGGAGATCTTCCGGAGCCTCGGCGCAGAGCCGGACCTGGTGCGCCTCGATGCGCTCGCGGGCGCAGCCCTCGACAGGCACGCCGGCCTGTCCGGCCGCGAGATCGAAGTCCTCGGCTTGCTTGCCGGCGGACTGACGAATCGCGCGATCGCCGGCGAGCTCGGCATCAGTGAGCGGACGGTCGACCGCCATGTCAGCAACGTGTTCACGAAGCTCGACGTGTCATCCCGGTCGGCCGCCACCGCCGCTGCGTACGAACGGGGCCTCGTCTGATCGCTCGGTACCCATTCGAACCGTCGCGTCGATTGGGTACTTCCGCCGATGCGGTGGTCCTACGCTCGGGCCTACGGTCCAATTGGCGACCGGGGTCTCCTGGTCGCCTCCGAAATCCGAACGGGAGGATCGGCGTGAGCGCGATGACAGAGACAACCGAACGGGTGGAGACGCTGATCATCGGCGCCGGTCAAACGGGCCTGGCCGCCGGCTACTACCTCTCGAAGCGCGGCCATCCGTTCCTCATCGTCGACGCGAACGACCGGATCGGCGACCAGTGGCGGCGTCGCTGGGATTCGCTGAAGCTCTTCAGCCCGGCTCGCTGGGACGGCCTTCCGGGCAAGGAATTCCCGGCACCCGGCTGGAGTTATCCGACGGGCCGACAGATGGCGGACTACGTCGAGTCCTACGCCGCCTGGTTCGAGCTCCCCGTCCGTTGCGCGACGCGGGTGGATCGCCTAGTGCGGGCCGGCGACGGCAGCGACGAGTTCGTCGCCGTCGCCGGCGACCGGCGCTTCCGTGCGCGCCACGTGATCGTGGCGACCGGCGCCTTCACGGTGCCGACGATTCCGGAGATCGCGGGCCAGCTCGACCCCGCGATCCGACAGCTCCACTCGGGCGAGTACCGGAATCCGTCACAACTCGCTGACGGCCCAGTGCTCGTCGTTGGCGTCGGCCACTCCGGTGCGGACATCGCGTTCGAGGCGGCTGGAACCCATCGAACCGTCTTGTCCGGCAAGTCGCATGGCGAGATCCCGTTCCGCGTGCTCGACACGTGGCGAGCCCACGTGATGCTGCGGCTCCTCGGATTCGCCGAGGCTTACGTCCTCACGATTCGGACACCGATCGGTAGGAAGGCCGCCTCGCGCTCGCGCGTGTTGGCCGCGCCCCTCCTTCGCGTCCGCAGTGCGGAGCTTGCTCAGGCCGGCGTGGAGCGGCACGAGGCCAGGGTCGCGAGTGTCCAGGACGGCAAGCCGGTGCTCGAGGACGGCACGGTCCTCGACGTCGCGAACATCATCTGGGCAACCGGCTTCCGGCCGGACTACACCTGGATCGAGCCGCCGGTGACCGGCGACGACGGTTGGCCGGTCGAGCATCGCGATGTCTCGGCGGTACCCGGCCTGTACTTCCTCGGTGTTCCGTTCCAGTACGGGGTCGACTCGATTCTCATCCACGGTGCATCACGTGACGCCCGCTACGTCGTTGATCGCCTCGCCCAGCGAGTCGGGGCGCCGGTGGCGGCCGGCCGGGCTGAGGCCGTCACGGCCTGAGTCAGCCGGTCGGGAGGTCGCGCTCGGCGGGGCCGATGTAGCGGACGTCGGGGCGGATCAGGCGGTTATCGCCTGATTGCTCCAGGACGTGGGCGGTCCAGCCGGCATGGCGGGCCAGGGAGAACGTCGCCGGGAAGAGGTCGGGGGTCAGGCCGACGCCCTGCAGGACCGGCGCCGCGTAGAACTCGACGTTTGTCTTGAGTGCCCGCTCGGGGTGCCGCTCGGCGAGGACCCGCAGCGCGACGTCCTCGACCTGGATGGCGAGCTGGAGCCAGTCGGGCTTGTGCTCCATCCCCTCGGCGACCTTCCGAAGCGCCGCTGCCCGCGGGTCGTACGCCCGGTAGACGCGATGGCCGAAGCCCATGAGCCGCTCGCCGCGGTCGAGCGCTCCGCGCAGCCATTCCTCCGCGTGCTCCACGGAACCGACCTTCGCCAGCTGATCGACGACCTCCGACGGCGCGCCGCCGTGGAGCGGCCCCTTCATCGTCCCGATCGCCCCCGCGACGGCCGACGCGATGTCGGATCGGGTCGAGGTGATCACCCGCACCGTGAACGTCGAGGCGTTGAAGCCGTGCTCGGCGCCGACGACGAAGTAGGCATCGAGCGCACGGGCGGTCCCGGGATCGGGCCGCTCCCCCTTGAGCTGATAGAGGAAGCCCTCGACGAGGTCGAGCGACGGATCAGGTTCGACCGGCTCCTTGCCCTCGCGCAGCCGGGCAAACGCAGCCAGGGCCGACGGCGAGAACGACGTCACCGCCCGGGCCTGGTCGACCGTGGGCGGCCAGGGCAGGTCCTGGGTCGCGCCCCAGGCGGAGACGGCGGTCCTCAGCGCGTCCATCGGCTTCGTCGAAGTCGGCAGCGCCTTGAGGATCTCGAGGACGGGGCCGGGGATGGGCTCGGTCGGCAAGCGGTGCGCCGGCGCCCATTCGCCGGTCCACAGGAGGTTCGCGACGGCCGAGTAGCTCCCGCGCTCGACCAGATCGCCGATCCTGTAGCCGCGATAGATCAGCCGCCCGCGTTCGCCGTCGACCTTGCTGAGCGCGGTCTCACCGGCGAGCACTCCCTCGAGCCCGGGCGAGTAGGGCCGCTGATCCGCGAGGGGCGCGGTCGTCGCGTCTGGCGTCTGTGTTTCGGTCATGGCGTGATGGTAGTCCGGGCGGTTCGGACGCGTCAGCGGTCAGTTCTTCGGGCTGATCGCCTCGAGGATGACCCGCACGACGATCGATCCGAAGAACGAGACGAGGACCGCCGCAATGAAGCCCTCCCCCTGGCTGAATCCCATCTGGCCGGCAAGCCAGCCGCCGACGATCGCGCCGAGAACTCCTACGACGACGTTCGGGAGGCAGCCGCGGGCCGTTCGGCCGCCGACGACGGCGCCGGACAGGGCGCCTCCCAAGAAGCCGATGATGATCCAGTAGAAGAGGTCCATCGGCTCAGTCTGCCATGTCGGTCGCGCCGAGGAACGCCTCCACCGCGGCCACGAACGCATCGACGTGGGTGTGATGCGCCGCGTGCCGCGCGCCGTCGATCACCACGACCCGCCCATCCTGGAGCCGCACGTCGAGTGCATCCGTGGCCTCGCGGAAGGGCTCCGCGCTTTCCCCGCCGAGCAGCTGCAGGACCGGTTGAGCGACACCGGCCAGCGCCTCGAGCGACGCCGCCGGCGACGCCTCACCCTCGAGCTCCCGCAGCGTCGTCCCGACGGCCGCCGCGCGGACCGGCCAGATCGGGTCTGCCCGGAACGCAGCGAGGTCGGCGGGCGGCATACGGACGATCTCACGCATGAACGTCTCGAGCGCGGCGTCCCGGTCGTCGGCCTCGACGAGCTCGGCGATCCTGCGCTCGACGCCCGCCGGCCGGTAGCCGGTGGCCGTGGTGCCGCCCGCCCCCGCTCCCGGTGGACTCGGCGCGCCCTCGTAGACGACGAGTCGGCGGATGTTCGGCGTCAGCAGCGCGGCCCCGAGCGCGCATCGCCCGCCATACGAGTGGCCAACGACGTCGACCGGCGAGCCGGTTTCGGCGGCCACAGCGTCAGTGACTGTGGCCAGGTCCTCGTACTCGCGCTCGATCGAGTAGGCCGGCCCATCGCCGGAGGCCCCGCGGCCGCGCCGGTCGATGGCATGCAGGCGGAATCGGCGCCCGAGCAGCGGTCCGACGGATCGCCACGTCGTGTGATCGGCGGTCGCGCCGTGAACGAGTAGGAGCGGAGCTCCCTTGCCGGAGGAAAAGACCGCGATCGGCGTGCCGTCGCGCGATACGACGCTCCGCTGAACCGCCGTCACGGCCGCCAGCGGTACAGGACGTCCGGATGGCCTTCCTCGTTGCCCGAGCCGTCGCCGAGCATCGCGACCACGAAACCATGCCACTCGTAGAACCGCCGGGCGCGGTGGTTGACCTGGAACGTGAACAGCTCGAGGCCGCCCGGTCGCCGCCGCTTCGCGAGCTCCATCAGCCGGCTGCCGATTCCCCGGCGGTGCCATGGCGGGTCGACGTAAAGGTGGCCGATCCCCGCGTCGTCGAGGACCATCATCGCGACCACCCGGCCGCCGATCTCGGCGACCCACGTCTCCATCCGGGGCGCCACTTCCTCGGCCAGCCATCCGCGGCACTCCTCGTCCGTGTGGGCGAGCGGGAAGTCGTAGGTGGACTTGAACGCGGCGAGGTAGACGTCGGCTACGACCGGGGCATCGGCCGGGACGGCCCGCCGGATCGTGATGTCGTCCGCGGCCGTCGGTGGCGGCTCCGTCATTGACCGAGGGCGGATGCTGCCGCTTCGTCGAGGATCCAGGTAGCCCCGGCGCGGCGCGCCAGCTGGGCGGGCCATCGTCGTTCATCGCGCTCCGGGCCCAGCACCTCCGCGAGAATCGCGGCCTTTCCCTCGCCGTGCGCCACGACGATGATCCGGCGCGCAACGTCGAGGACCCGCGGGTTGAGCGTGACCCGGGCGACGTGCGGCTCGACATGTGTCGGCGCCGGCACGCCCACGACGGTGTCGTCTTTGTCGAAGGTCTCCGATCCCGGGAAGACCGACAGGACGTGGCCGTCCGGACCGATGCCCAGGAGCATGAGATCGAATGCCGGCCAGCGGCCTTCGACGGGCGGTCCCAGCTCCCGAAGGGTCTCCGCGTAGCGCTGCGCCGCCCAGATCGGCCCGACGCCCTCCGCGATCGCCTGCCCCGTTGGAATCGGATGGACGTTCTCGGCCGGGATCGGCGCACCCGCAGTCCGTCGACCGACGACGTCTGCTCCGGAGCTGCCAGTGCCGGACTGGCCGCTGAGCGCCCCGATCTGTAGCAGGTCGGCCTCCGCGATCTTGGCGTTCGAGAGTGGGTGGTCGGCCGGAACGAACCGCTCGTCGCCCAACCACAGCTCGACGAACTCCCATGGCACGCGGTCGCGAAGAGGCGGCATCGCGAGGTTGCGGTAGATCGCGGCAGGCGTCGAGCCGCCGGTCGTCGCCCAGTGCGCCCGCTCGCGCTCAGCGACCGCATCGATGAGCGCCGACACGATCATGTCGGCGGCGGTCCGCGCACACGCCTCGGGGTCCGGGCGGATTGCGATCTCGGGTTCATTCGTGATCGGACTGACGGTCATGACAGGGGCCCTCCGGCCAGCTCGGCGGCCATCCGGGTCGCCCCGACCGCGACCGGGTCTCGACCTCCGGCCTCGATCACCTCCTCGAGAAGGTCGACGTCCGTGCGGCGGGGGGCGTTGAAACCCCGCTCGAGACAGTGAACCCCGTCCTGCCAGACGCGGGCATGAACCGCGTCCTGCTCGGCAGTGACGTCGGCCCGCAGCTCGGAGCCGCGGTAGTCGGCCCGGAGCTCGATCCGGAGGGTCGTCCCCGGGGGCATCTCCGAAAGGACGGGGCGGACGACGACCGCGACATCCGTCCGATCGAGCCGAAGCGTCGCCCCGAGGCCGCCGCCGAAGGTCGTCAGCGGGGAGGCTCCACCATGCCGGGCGGCGGCCGGGCGGACGGGGCTGGCGACGGGCGCGAGCGGCCGCTCGACGCGCATCCCGAGGCGCGACGCCAGCCACGCCGCGTGATAGACGGGCTTGACGATGTTCGTCATCTCGACGCCGCCCTCCTCGCGAACGCCGTACGTGACGCTGATCCGTCTCAGGTGGCGCAGGTAGGGCAGGAAGTCGGGGATGTCGAAGATCGAGGCGATCGCCTCGCGCCAGCGCGACTGGCGGACGAGCGCGAAATCGGAGATTGCGATCGGCCGGCGCTCCTGGAGGGCCGCCAGGTGGCGGATCTGGCCGAGTCCCGTCCCGTGCCATGTCGAGCCGTCGACGACCAGCCGATCGGCCATGTCGAAGACGTCGTTGGCGGGTTCTGTCCCGAACGGCGGCTCGTCGGGCCACCAGACCGTCACCGGGAGGTCGTGGATCAGGAGCGGGGCAACGATCGCGTCGAGATGGCGGCCCGACTCGCCGCCGCACATCAGGTAGATCGTTTCCGCGCAGGTCGCCGGCGCGTTCTCGCGGGGCAGGACGCAATGGGCCTGGATCTGGGCGTCGAGCCAGGAGGGACCATCGGGATCGGCGGGCGACACGATGAGCGTCCGCGACGGATGACGCCCGGTCAGGTCCTCGATCGTCGCCGCGCATCGCTCGCCGACCTCCGGCCGGCGGGCGATGACGACGAGATTCATCACGCTGGTCCGCGCCGCGACGTGGCGGTCCGCGACCTCGTTCCCGTCGGCGTCCGGATGGAGGTTCGGCTGGGCCCAGATCCGCGCCAGCTCGACCTCGATGCCGTCGATGCTACTCGCGCGGGACCGCCAGCGCATGGCCTGCTCCCCGGGCGCGGGGGTGACGCTCATATGCGCCGCCACCTTCTGCCGTCGCGGGCGAGGAGTTCGTCCGCTTCCTCGGGGCCCCACGTGCCGGCTTCGTAGTTGGGGAAGTCGGGCTGTGGCTCGCTGGCCCATGTCTCGATCATCGGCGTGACGATCCCCCAGGCGCCCTCGACCTCGTCGGACCGGGTGAACAGCGACGCATCGCCGAGCAACACATCGAGGATCAGCGTCTCGTAGGCGTCGGGCGAGTCGACTGAGAACGCCGACCCATAGGTGAAGTCCATGTTCACAGAGCGAACGTCGATCCCGAGGCCGGGCACCTTCGCCCCGAAGCGGAGCATGATCCCCTCGTCGGGCTGGATCCGGATCGCCAGCAGGTTTGGGTCGGGCTCGACGGCAGAGTCGCGGAACAGCCGGTGGGGGACCTCCTTGAACTGGATCGCGATCTCCGACGCTCGCTTCGGCAGGCGCTTGCCCGTTCGGAGATAGAACGGGACACCCGACCAGCGCCAGTCATCGACCTCGAGGTGGGCGGCGATGTACGTCTCGGTCTCCGATTCCGGGTCGACCTCCGGCTCCTGGCGGTAGCCAGGGCCCGACTTGCCGGCCACCCAGCCAGGGCCGTACTGGCCTCGCACCACGTCCGCATGGACCTTGTCAGGCGTCATCTCGCCGATCGCCCGGATCACTTTGACCTTCTCGTCGCGGAGGGCTTCGGCATCGAACGTCGCGGGTGGCTCCATCGCCACGAGGCTCATCAACTGGAGCAGGTGGTTCTGGAGGAAGTCACGAGCGGCACCCGTTTCCTCGTAGAAGGCACCGCGATTCTCGACCCCGATCGACTCGGCGACGGTGATCTGGACATGGTCGATGTGGCGCCTGTTCCAGATCGGCTCGAAGATCCCGTTGCCGAACCGGAAGACAAGGAGGTTGCGGACCGTCTCCTTGCCGAGGTAGTGATCGATCCGGTAGACCTGCGACTCGCGGAAGACCTTGCCGACCTCGCGGTTGAGTCGGACCGCCGACTGGAGGTCGTAGCCGAACGGCTTCTCGATTACGATCCGACGCCAGCCGCCGTCGTGCTTCTCGTGATCGAGCCCGACCCTGCCCAGCTGGGCGACGATGTCGGCGAAGGCCGAGGGCTGGGTCGCGAGGTAGTAGAGGTGGTTGCCGCGGCTGTTCTGCT